>WLWD01002452.1_pt1 | contig 89059 bp, 48 predicted proteins | sample 6712731 | NCBI WGS metagenome assembly WLWD01 (sample SAMN12718690, study PRJNA576275) | sponge metagenome | isolation source: marine sponge | host: Mycale hentscheli | place: New Zealand: South Island, Marlborough, Capsize Point | collected 2014-11-01
GAGTAAAGGGATTTGAGCCACTTTACTTTTTGATATTTTATGCTGCACAATGACAGACAGTTGTTGACAGTAGAGACCCTTCCCCCTCCCACTATTGGTTTGCTGTCTGTGCCTCTAGTTTGGCCTAAATAATGCCCCCACTACTTTTCAGACTCTCATGAAATTAGTTTTGAGTAAATATAATGTATATACACTGGATGAAATTCAGTATGTGTATATATTGCATGTGTGTGTGTGGTATGGTGTATTCGTGTGTGTGTCATGTTTATGATATGAGTGTTTATTATGCAACAGAGATTAAGAAGCAAAAAAAACTTGCAACCCACCAGAGAGAGGGACAGTAAATTAATCAGATTTCCACATTGCAGAATGTAATGGTGGTCTTAGAGTGCTACCTAGATAAGGGGAAACGGGAGGGTAATTTTTAAAGTGAGATATTCTGAGAAAGAAAATGTCAAGTTGGTGAACTGAAAGTGTGGCAACCTTCCGGGAGAGGCATCAGGATGTTAGTTCATTCTGGCATCCAGTTCATATTCCACAGGCAATTGGACTAATTAATTGTCAGATGGGAAATAATTAGCAGTAGTAAATGGAGGATGAAGAATGTCTGAATAGATGATTGTATGACATTAATGATCCTTAGCTATTCATATTAGCTATATGGAGTTATTTAGCTTTCTTGCAGATTAGTTACAACTTCTTGATGAACTATGCCTCTATTTACCCTATTCTTCTAGGGTTTAATTATACTAATATAGGTATTATTTTGCTTACTTTTTTTTGTCTGGTCCACTTTTTTCTAAAATAAATGAATTATACCAGCATTATCATGGCGGGATGTGTGAGTATTTCAATAGCTAGAATGAAACTTTGCAGTCTGCACAGTTGTCTCCTATTACCATTGCCTTCAATTTAAATGCTTTATCTAAGTTCTTTCACCAAATTTTGTATAGACAAATTATATTACAGCTATGATGGTGTGCATCAAATCTATTTAAATGATTTGCTACAAAATCTATTTAAATGATTTATTACAAAATTATTTTTTCCTCAGAATTCTTAAGCATTTAATTAAATCTGAGAGGACAGACTTGTATTCTTCCTCATGACTTGGAGAGAAGAAACAGAAATATCAGAATATTAAATTGTAGCTATATATAATCACGTTATTTTTATTTATTACAATTTAACTTTATTACTTATCATTTTGTTGAGTTATTTACTTCTCACAAATTTAAAATCTAAGGGGTTTTCTATCTCCTAAGAGTCAGTGGCTGTTGCTAGACAACTATGGGCACATCAGTTATTGAGTTAAATCATCCGTGTAATTGTTCGTTTTAAACATTCACTTGCCTCATCACTTACCGCCAGACAATGAAGCAAGGCCATAGCTTTGTTTAGTAATGAGGTATTCCTCCCCTCAACTCACCGCTGGGTATGTGCCCCTAGTCACTGAACAGCACACTATAAATAAGGTCCACCTTGCCATCATGGTCATTCAGAAAAACGAAGCAAAACACATCAAGTCTTCTCCAAACTTAACAGAACCAAATACCCAGCTAAGGACAGAATGAATGTTTCATCTTTACCAACTCTCCTGTGTCTCCTCTTTGGTGTCTTCACTATTGCTTACAGTCATAATGACACAGCGACTGCAGGTCAAGTATATTATGCAGCTAATTCTATCTTGAGGAATTCCAGTCACCTTCCCAATGGCTACCCCTGGTCCTCTGTTCTTAACCAGACTCATCCAAACTACCCTCAGCTACACTATTTCTGTGAAAGAATGGTCATCTTTGACATCTACGCTAATTTGACAACTTTGTCTAGTGACGTTGAAAAGTTGAATAGATACATGAACTTGACCATGAAGTCAATCTGTCACCTTTTGGTAAGTTCTAAAGATATAGTAGCTATTAAATGCAAACGCTTACCTTTATCTCTGTTATCAGGAATGCTCCTCACCTTCAAACGCAGGCTGTGTTATTTCCCATAACATCTGCAGTAACATGGATGCCCTCCTTAGTGAAATGAGAAGGTTTTGCCCTAGAATTCTGCTGGCAAGCGATCGATTGTGGAGAAATATTTTGAGTTAAGACAACACTAGCCACACAGAGTGGACACAAGTACAAGAATATTTCAAATTACATCATCACAGCTTCATTATTATACTATTATATTGGTCTTTTTTTGCATCACAGTTTTCATTTGGTAGTTTCACAGCATTTTTATTCGAATTACAAATTGAAACCTTGCTCATTAGTCAAGAAATACAAACACTTACATGCTGATCACTTTCTCACTGATGTTATTAATTAATAATCTACTCAGATTCATCAAAGTATAGATAAGGCATTGCACATTGATGCCATTAATAAGTGATAAAACCCTGAGGCACAGCTTTGATAGTACTGCCCATAGGCTAATTACAGCTGCATGGCTTACAAAGATGGCTAGTACCCAATAGTCTCTTAAATGGACTATAATGAAAGGGTATAGATGTGATATCTAAAAGCAAAAATAGATTAAAAAGCCTGTGACAGAGAGAGAATACATCTAATGAGTAAAAGAAGGCTGAGAAAGAATTGTGAAGTGATAAAAATAGATTGTAATATAGCTATAAATAGATGATAATAAAACCTTACATTTGGATATTACATGAGTGGGAAAAAAGTTTGACGAGACAATAGGGGAAAGCAACCAGTTGTTTTGCCATTAAGTCTTGGCCCCATGTGTCAGTAAAGCATTTGTAAAAAAGTGGAACACACATATTGGTAGACAGTCCAAGTACACATATTTTCAGTATGGCACAATTAATTTGAGACAGTCTGGGAGTGAGCACTATATAGGATTTAGCTTAGCTTGTTTCAGGAATTGGCTAGTGTTTGGCTTTCACCACAACACAAAGTAAGCCATCTATTGCTAAATATACATCATTATTACATACAATGCAGCTGCCTCACCCATAGTTTCAGTTGTTTGGTGATGTAATGCTCCAACTCTCAAAATTTATTCTTACTTGGAATAAGCATTTCTTGCCAGTAATGAGTGTAGCCAGGATCTCCTAATTATAGTATTATAGGTGCCATTAGAATGATCCAAAGCACCAATTTAGAGTAGCATGTTCCACACAGTGACAAGTGAGTATAATAATTTTGATGTAATTATGCATCAAACCATCTTGGTGTAGATTATAACAAATCAAGGGGTGATGAATTTACAGCTATAGTTTCACTCATTTGCTGTGAGGATGAGGTCAATTCAATAGCTGAACTGCCAGTACCCTTTATCTAGCTAGAAGATTGGATCTTTCTTCTTTCTAATATATATGGCAGGATTGTTAGCTATTGATTTGTAATTTCATACCTATCACTTGTACCAAGTAAAAGTGATGTTTAACCTGACCTGTTTGGTATTTATTCAAGTAGTCATGCCCTCTAGCATCTTAAATAATAATCCTCTTTCTTAATGCTATTTAAAAAAAAAGTATTATTCAGAATTTTGTGTTTAATATAAACCCTAAGGGTGCCAAATTATTTCAAATAATGGCTGAGGTACCCTTTATAATGAAAATTAAATTTAAATTCCTATTTTGACTCTGTTTGCATAATATTTTCAATGACAATGCACTTAAAATAAAATATAAGGTAATTGGTTGTCCCAAAATAAGCAAAGTTAGATAAAAATATTCTATGGTGAGTTAGCTAATTATCTGCAATTAGAACGAGAATCTGCTGATCAAATTATTGAGAAATTGAAGAAATTTTCACTGGTAACTATTTAGATATTATCTCATTGGGCAATGTCAACCATTGTTCATTACAAGACCATTGCTTGAGGAAGTTGAATAAAAGCAGCTAAAGGTCTGCCACATTGTCATTAAGTTAATCTACCAGTTAAGTCAGAATGAGCATGCCTTCAACAAAGTTCATATTCTGCTGCTTCTGGATGCTAGTGGCCTGCAGGTGCACATCTCTCTCATTGTCTGAAGAGCAGTTAGCAGTGCAAGGTACAGACATCACAAACTCAGCTTTCTTCAGTCTGAGAAGAACTGATGATGTCATAGCTGCAGAACAGGCTTTGTGTGCAGTTAATATAACCAGCCACTCCCGATGGAGGGATATGGCTCAGGAAAACTCGATAGGACATCCTCATAATCAGTTTTTCTGCGATCAACTATCATTGTATGATTTTATGACAACTGAGAGAGCGAGACAAAACCACACTACAGGTACTTTCAAGGAATTTTTTAACCAATATGTTCAAGTTCTGGAGGTTACAATGGATTCCATTTGTCGACTTTGGGTATGTATTGCATTTACTTGTTTTTAAAGAAGTAATCATGCTTGTTTTATTCATCCCCTTATTTTTCAGAGTTGTGATCCTAATTCTGACACAGTTTGCAGGAGAACAGAGAGATGTCCAAACATGAACATGTTCTTAACTCAGCTTAGGAAGTTTTGTGGCCATGTCTTACTGTTTAGTAAAAACTGGCACTGGGTCAAAGCTTCTCCAGTACAACAGCAATGTGCTCTCTGAGGTTAAACTTTCACATCTTTCTTTATATCACTTACAATTTTAATGACATAGTTTATTTGTTTCTGCTCTTCATAATGGGATAACGTTTATTTACAATTATGTAATCGTTTGTGTATTATTATTATTATTAGTATTAAATAAATTAATTGAGCACAAAAATAAATAAATAAATAATAATTATAATTAATTTATGCATGTAATATGTTTAAATATACTTAGGGTTGTACAAATATATATATATATGTATGGGTTTGCACACATTGTCAAATAAGTATCTTAAAGTAATGATAGGGCTAGCAGTAAAAAATCAGAAAATTAAATTATTGTGATTCCTGCCTGCCAGAAATGCTTAAGTAAAATGAGCTCTAAGTATCTTCTATGAATATCATTATAATTATGTACTGATCACATTTAAATGTGTAATACTACATCCTAAATTTCTTCCAAATATTTTAATTAGCTAACTAAAGCTATTCCTGCTTGAGGCCATCAGTGTTACCATGGAGTCACTGGTACACACATTGATTGCTATGTAATGAAATCACTGATGCTATTTAAAGCGGCTCACTCAACTGTGAGTAAGTTAGTATAGTATGGAAGTAGTTGGTATCATAGCAATGAGCTATCTAATATATTATTATCCTTTCCGCTGCATGCAATGTACATTGAACTGAGATGAACTTCCATTTCATGGGGTATCAGGAAGTTCAATGTGACATGCCTATAAATGGAAGTTCATCTCAGTTCAATGTACATTGCATGCAGTGGAAAGGATAATATATTAGATAACTCATTGCTATGATACCAAAGTATCAGCATTATTGCCCATTTTGCCTATACAAGGAGAAAAAAGTATTTCTGGGCTAGATCCTGTGCTTGGCTAATTTTCCTACAGTAAAATTTGGTACATGTAACCAAAATGTAATACTTTCTTATGATTTCTGGTGTCATTGGTGAAATAATTTTCCATAATTTTAATAATTTGTGTCAGCTTGCCCACTATCTGCAACTAAATCCCACACACTCAGCCATTAGCTAGCATAGTAGAAGGTACACATAATGACTGTTTGTTGCGAATCCAACCACTATTGTTTATAAACTAATCAATAACACATTTGGGGAATGTGACTTTCTCTGTGCTCCAAATAATTAGAAGATATCGGCCTCCATAAAATATGTAAGAAATCCAATTGCTGTTTTTTATGTTTGTTTTACTTTCAAATATAGAGGATAAAGACATTATCCTAATTCAATTATTATATATATATATATATATAATTGATTGTTCCTTGGAGATGTAAATATTAAATTTTAAACTTTCTTCCGTAATTCTTGAAACTTAATGGATAAGTAAATTTCTTTCCTAACCTGTAGGTGGTAAGTAAAACCTTCCTGTAAAACTTATTACTCAAATTATGGCAATAATGGTATTCATTAGTTTTCACAATAGTAAAGTACTTATAGTTTCTCTCATAATAGCAAATTTTCTCAGTTTGAACAGCCAAATATGTTAATTGAACTTTACCTGATGTTTCGGCTTCTTGCCAAAACCATTTTCAGGGGTCAAGAGGATTGTTGAATGTCAGGTTAAAAGGGTTATTTAAACATACTTGGCTATTAGAACTGGGAAAATTTGCTGCTATTATAATTATTTCAATAGAGAATGACTATCCTTTCATTTAAATTCTGCACAAACGGTTCAATGTTGTTCACTATCTATTTGTGTTGCTTACTAAAATGTGGGTTTTCTTTTAATACCTCAATAATTCTTCAACATGTTATACATGTGTATACAAAATGTTCTATATTGTATTTTTAATGCTGCAGTAGTTAACTGAGCCCTATTGTGTTGTAGAGTATTATTATAATCAACTACATCTCCACTGGTGGGCTGTAAATGTAGATCATGTTACTGGAGTAAGACAGATTGAATTAACAATGGCCACAATGAGAGATGAGTTGTATGTGTTCTATTTGACAAATTTATTTCAATTGGAAGCTTCAGGAACCACTAATCTCATTCTGTGATGTATAACAGACCACTTCCAAGGCTTTGGGTTTGGGCGCCCGCTAGTGAGTACTCCTTTACCAGAGAGAATGACTAGTGGGTGCCCAAACCCGAAGCCTTGGTCACAGAATGAGATTTGTGGTTCTTGAAGTTTCTAATTGAATTATTTATTAGTTCTAAATAATGCACAGCATGAGCATATGTGTGTAGCTAAGTCCTTGGTGCCTCCTTCCGGAATGCGGCAACTTCGTCTCACCATAACAGTCAGTGTAATAATTGAATCATAATATTTCTGGTATATAAAATGAATGAAAGTGTTTCCTAGGTAGCTAATCTGCAAAGCAGCTATTATTTTTTTAACTAAGCACACCATGCCAAACTGAGTCAGTGATGCTTTTCCACTCTCAAGTCCACTAAAGAATGGACAGAAACTGACCTGTCTGCAATTAAACTTCATGATCACTCTGTGAAATGACCTAACTGTTATTCTATTTTCAGATTTTAGGGAAAAGTTACTGTTTGTGCCTACAGCAGGATGAGGAAATGTAGCCAGATTACTGCCCTAGCTGGTATTAAAGTACTTGCCTACGGCTGCAGCAGTAGCCATGGTAACTAATCTAGAGTTGAGTGAACTATTAATAGTATCCTAGTAAGAAAGGAATTCATAGTTTAGATAATGTAGCTGGTTCTAGTCTATGAATACAATTAATTAAAGAATGCCTTCCTAGGAATTGACCCCTCTTAGTAAAGCGAGTCCAGCAGAGTGAATTCCCAGCATATTTGAAACCAGAACTAAGTCCAGCTGTCTCTGTTGATATGCTTATTATCATGGATGGGTGGTCTCAGGAGCAATAGATTTGGCAAACCCCACTATTAACTTCCTTTTGTCCATTCAGTTTACAGTATCCTGTAAAATAATTGTCTTGAAGGTGGCACTGGAGGAATTATGTTGTTGAAGTGGTACTGGATTCTCCCTACCATTGCTCTAAGAAAAACAGGAGATGTCATGTTTAAAAAACAATAACAACAGCATTATTTCACATAAATCCCCATATACACTTTCCCAATTTACAATTTATTTACAATTGTAATTCACTATAATATATATAGTTCTGCCTTATCATAATAAAACCCGAATTATCAGCAAACGATTGACTTAGCAGAGTCACAATTTTTTCTCAGCCTTTTTTTCTTTACTCAATCTATTTTATCGCCTTTTGTATATAATAAAAATCATTATGGGTGACCATACCAAGAACACTTCCAGCTAACAGTGTAAATAAAGGGTCTAAAATTAAACACACTTAATTGTAGCAAAGAGTTCATGTAATAAGCATTATATATATATATATATATGTATATATATATATATATATATATATATATATATATATACAATACTTGTTCAGGTCCTAGACCTTCACCACACAGCCACAGCCAACAAGTTAATGAGCCCCTCTCCCACCTATGACTTCTGCATTACACAAACCCTCATCCATTATCACCTATAGAAACTCCATGCAACAAGCTCCCAAGCAGCATTCAATTATACACTTAGACATTCACCATCTTGTTCTTTCCCATGTACATATTCCATTCTCAACTTACCTCATACAAACCTGTTTACTTTGGTTCTAGTCACTCCCTTCATATACTCTTGTAATGTAGTTCTTAGTAGTAGTATTATTACAGTTGTGAAAGTCAAAGTTATCTTCTCTAGCTGTCCTTGTACAGTAATAGTTCTAGTGCAAGATCTCTGCTCCCTCGCTAGTAGAGATCTCTGTCTTGCTACTTAGTTCAGTTAGCAGTCAGTCGCATTGTGTCTAGATAGACTGAGCTTTAGTAGTGACAGAAGTGCTGTCTGGTGCATAGCTAGTTCTTAGGTGATAGCTAGGCCTTAGAATTGAGCAGTGTGTTCCGATAGCTGGTCCTTCGATTGTCACTTGATTAATCATTTATGTCCTGGGCGCCTTACACCCAGTCAATACTTATTATATGAGTTGGAGTATGATATGGCTAAATATTTCAAGAGCAGGCTAATTTATTTTCAAGAGCTAGAGTTGAGTGGAAATAAAGCCTGAGAGTGAAATATCTAGCTTTATCACTCTGCTGAGTGTATTAAGTGGTTTATTCCATACTAGAAATCTTCACTGCCTGTAGTTAGTACTAGAGGACTGGTAACTCACTGGTGAAGTTGGTTGTAGAGGCTACCCACACCCCTAGCTGATATTTTAGCAGCTGCTAAGTAGCTACACCAGAGCTAGGTAGCTGTAAAAACCAGGCAATATTGCTAGTTCAGGTGGTTGCTGCTATAACAACAAGGGTGATGAGCTTGTGAAATAAAAACCGAAATAGCATTAGTTATTTCACTGTCATGTACCTAAAGATATCATTGTGAAGATATCCAGGGTGGAATAAATATATATATAACTTATATGTGTGTGTGATGGGTGTGTGTGTGTATTCTTTTATTCAGTTGATCTTGCTTAAAATGTTTCTCTGACTTGACAGCCTCTATTTTCATTATACATGGTTGACATTGCTGGCATGATTCAGAATAATATATTTCTGTGGAGGACATTTTCTGTGCATGTTATTTTGTAAATCTATCACAAAATTACTCCTACATTTAATTTCCTATAGTTATTGTAATCATTGGGAAGTCATCCTAGGGATTTATAAAAAGTATTCATAGAAGTCTCAGTAACTTCCAATAAAAGTCAGTACTTCCTGTATTTCTGAGTCTTCATATCAGTGTGGTTTAAGTTGGTGTTGCCATGACATACTGTAATTATTGAAAAGAATGTTTGTTAAAAATTTGTAATGGATGTGAGAATATAAAAGGAATAGCACGTGCTCAAACTATCAACTATTCACTGAAGAAAACAATTCACTATCTCCTTCAACACTGTAACAAAATGAATTCTGTTTCATTTGTTCTCACATTCACTACAATCATCTATGGAGTACTGTCTGCCCCCACACCTTCCTCCTCCTCCTCCTCCAAGCCTCCATCTCTACCTGAACAGATCTACACCTTGGTTAATTCTAGTCTTAGAAACTCTAGCCATTTTTCTGGAGGAGGTCTGTGGGATGCTGCATTATTGAATACAAATTCTACTGCATACTCTCAGCTTGGCTTTCTTTGTGAGAAGATAGCCATGTTTGAAGTGTTATCAACATTGCAAGAAAGTTCCTCAGTTTTTAATGTAAAAAGGAGAGATATCGTCTGGGATAACAACCATGTCGCAGTAGCTCTTGAATCAGCCTGTCATCTCTGGAACTGTCCTGTGAATTCCGATGTTGACTGCATAAGAAATAGGAACACTTGCCAAGACTTTAAGGAATTTCTAAATAAAATGAGACTTTACTGTCCCAAGATACTACTTAAAAAAATCTTCTCTGGCAACTAAAACCAATTAATGCTGAATCAGCTTCTCACAAGAATCACTATATTCATGTCTAAGCTATCACACTAATTCTTTGCAGGTATATTTTTGTTTTCTGTGCCATTATCACTTTGTAATTATTAAGCAATATACCATTTACTCTTCAATTATAATAAACAATTCAAATCTAATGTTTCAATTTAAAGTATTGTTATATTCTTCAAATAAATATTTATATGCATGAGATAAATGATTTAATGATAACTTAGTATTAGACTTCGTAGCCTACTCTCATCTGCAGATAAAAAAATATTTGAGTATTTCTTTGTTTGCGAGAAAATAATAATAAAACAATTTCAAACAACTGAAAGTATTTTTAAACTTCATGTAATTACAATAAACAATGTCGTATAGTTCAGATATTTTACGGCTCTGCTATAATTGAATTGACTACAGAATTGTATTAAAAGAGGGCATAAAGAATATATGTATAGATTGGGAATAGTACATACAGTAAATAAAGTGCTTGAGTGGTGTGGAGTTGTGCAGGAGTAGCTATTGTGTCTATTTAGATATAGTTAATTATAATACGTGCAAATTCTATTTGATTTACAAGAAAGGTTTATTCTTGTTTGAGTGTCACTTACTTAGTCATAGTTACTAAATGTGAGAGAAGTGATGTGAGCTAGCAAAAATATGTTAGCTAATAGCTGTAATTAATCACAGAAATTATTTACAAATTTTATATAGCTACATAGTTTAGGTCCCTTGAACTAAACTATGGCAACTGGCAGCAAAGAGTGGGCCAGTGAAAATAGTAATAACTTCTCAAGTTTCAAGAATACTTCCAGTGGGGAATCTCCAAGAGTACAATTACATATGGAGTAAAGTTGTGTGGTATTAATTTACTGAAGTCATTGGTAAGGAATTACAGAGTTTGATAGGACACAATACTCGTAGAAAGTCAAGAAATATTTTAATTAAGTATACGATACAATGATCTAGGGAATATACAAGTTAAGGCATTTGATTAAATTTATAACTTTTTCACTGAAATCAGTATTGTGCAAAGAACAGTAAGCTGTGTCCCCCTATCCCATTGATTCTCTGCATTACTTGATTAAATCTACCTCTAGGCTAATTTTCTAGCCAGTAATAATATAATACTAAACAACAACAGCTCATTAAACAACAATAATAATCAATAAGTCCATAAATGAATAAATGTAATAATAAATTAACTATTTAATAAATTAAATATTGTCATTATTATTACTATTATTTTTTTTATATTTAATATTTATGATTCAGTTGTTCTCGCTGAAATAATTCTAATAATAGCAAATTTCTCATTTTTTACAGCCAATAATAATGTTAATTAAAACTTAAAAATGAAGTTTTAATTAACAATATTATTGGCTGTAAAACAGCAAGAGAATATGCTATTATCATTACTTAATAATTATACATAATATTATTAATTGTTTTAGGTTTTTTCATCTCTAGCTAAAATTAAATTAATACAGCTCTAACTCAAATGAAACAAACCTGATAAACAGATCGCAGATTCTATTACTACAACATTAGAGTCAACTTCCAACTACCCTTACCCTATTAGTTTTAAACAATTTCAGATGAGATAGTGGATGTTGAATGATGGCTTCTTGTCACAGCATATGTCATGTAGTCTTTGGTTTAAATTAAATATTCTGAGGAAATCTCTTATCAACTATTAATATTTAGAAACAGATTCCTTACATAATTTGTTGAATTTTTAATCTTGCAGACAGTTTAATTTGAAAGAGTTACTGATTCCTAGCTGTCTTAATGCATCACTTTTCTAGACCGAGAATTTTAATTTGCAAGCAAAAGTATGTTCTCAATTTTCATCTTCCTTACCTAGTTATTCTAATCAGTGGCTAGCTGATTATTAATGCTCTGTTCAGATGTTTCGTGGAGTTCTGTATAATGCAGCAATAAATCACACTTCCCTTACTTGATTGAAAATGTTATATATATTTTTGTGAGAGAGTAGCAATTATTTAATATGGTTGAACGAGCACACCCAACTTATATAAATTTGGGCATCAAAGCAGAATTCTAGCAGCAAAAGGTTTAGGAATATGATTTATGAATATCGAGACTTTGCAGCAGCCATTTTGTGGGGGAAAAATGACAACTAACTCAAGCCATTGAAGTCGGGGAAGATATATAAGTGAACCAGAAGTACATATAGAAATAAGGTAACAGAAGCCAGAGTAATTCTGAGATACCATAAGAGTGGGAGGAGGATTGTGCATGTACAGAAAGAAGGAATCAATTGAAACTGGAAAGTGGGTGTGGCATGAACACTAGTAGCATGAAGCATAGTTTGACATCAAAGCTAAGCAAGTGAGGGTTAACTGACTGGTACTATTACCTGCAGTAGTAAATGGAAGTCCCGAATACCTAAACTCTAGCCAAATGAATAATTGACCAGTATCTCTCCTTCTTGTTCTTCCATCTTCTTACAGACACCCAGACAAGTTTCTAGGAAAATTTTGTTGTTGTTTTGTTTTAAGTGGGATTAGTTAACTCAGCCTTATTTGATGCGACCTCCTCTATCAGATAAAGGAAGATTTTCCTATACCAAGTCAAACTGAGTCAGCTGATGCTTTTCCATTCTCAAGTCCACAAAATAGGACAGAAACTCTTCGTAATCACTGAGCAAAATAATTCAACAGTTACCCACTGTTCTGCATGCTCATTGTGGAGATAGATGCATATTCAGTCCCTCAAGTAATGCTGTAATGCCACTTAAACAAGAATTAAATTCTCCCTTCTCAACAGTGGCCTTCGAAATGCAGTAATCACTCAGATTAAGAAAAAACTACTTCATTGAGTAGTGTAGATTGGGAACGGTAACAGTTACTAGAATTCTTGAGAGGTGTGGAGTTGTGCAGCAGTAGCTATTATGTATATTTAGGTAGAGCTAGTTATAATTATGTGTAAATTCTATTTGATTTACAAGAAAAGTTTATTCTTGTTTGAGTGTCCTTTACTTAGTCATAGTTACTAAATGTAAGAGAAGTGATGTGAGCTAGCAAAAATATGTTAATAGCCGTAATGAATCTCAGAAATTGTTTACAAATTTGATATACATAGCTTAGGTCCCCCTCCGCAGCAAAGAGTGGGCCAGTGAACAATAGTAATAACTTACGTTGGGTTATTACATCCCCTCTCTGTTATATAAGTTTTTTTGTACAAAGAAAACTTGTTACTATGGTATTCATATGAGCAGTACATAACTATTTTAATATTTCGTTGATTGAGAGAAAATGTAACAAACAATTTCGAACAACTGAAAGTATTTTTAAATGTCAAGTAATTACAATAAACATAATGCTGTACTTTAGATACTTTAAGGCTCTGTTATAGTGGAATTGACTATAGAATTACAACAATTTTTTTTTAATGAGAATTTTGGTTGGTCTGTTGAGAGTGAGCCTGTAGCATAGCAGTACCCCTTAACAGTATAAATACAGAATTGGAGTGTTTGTTCACTGGCTGGTTGTCATAGCTCAATGGCAGAGCAATTGTGCATTATACAAGCAGTCCGGGCTCGATATCCAGTGGCGACCAAATATTTTTAATTCTGTATTGTTTGAAGAGAATACTTCTAATGACTATAGAATTGTATTAAAAGAGGACATTAAGAATACATGTGTAGATTGGGAACAGTAGAGTTAGTGGAGTTGTGTAGGAGTAGCTATTGTGTCTATTTAGGTAGAGCTAATTATAATTATGTGCATTTTTGATTTACAAGAAAGGTTTATTCTTGTTTGAGAGTCCTTTACTTAGTCATAATTACTAAATGTAAGAGAAGTGTGTTTGCAAAATATGTTAATAGCTGTAATGAATCTCAGAAGTTAATTAACATAGTTTAGGTCCATCTTGAACTAAACTATGGCAACTGGAACCAAAGAGTGGGCCAGTGAACAATAGTAATAACTTCTCAAGTTTCAAGAATACTTCCAGTGGGGAGTACAATTACATATGGAGTAAGGTTATGTGGTATTAAATTACTGAAGTCACTGGTACAGAATTATTGAGCTTGATAGGACACAATACTCATAGAATGTTAAGCAGAATTTTAATTAAGTATACGATACAATGATCTGGGGAATATATAAGTTAAGGAATGTGATTAAATTTACTGCTTTTCATTGAAACCAGTATTGTACAAAGAAATGAATTCTTATGTTCTTTGCAACTTAGTATGATTCTGACTACCAGCAAGCTCTGTGTCCTACCCCATTCTCTTCATTACATTCCTTGATCAAGTCTACCTCTAGGCTAATTGTAGCTAGTAAAATATAACGAAACAATAACAGCTGAGTCAAACAACAATATTAATCAATAATAGTAACTCTATAAATAAATATATTCATAATGAATTTTTAATTCATTATTGTCATTAACATTACTATAACTTAGTTTACATATAAAAGAAAAATATAGACTGAGGGACCAGCTGCATCATCTAAACTATTTCCTTACCTTCTATATACAGTTACCAAATTACACTCAACCCTCTCATTAGCTACCATGGCTACTTAGGCAAGTATTTCTTTCCAGCTAGTGAATGAATCTGCCTGCATGTCCTTCCTGCTGTAAGCACAGACAATTACCTTAAACTGATACAAACTTCAATAAGTTGTCCCTGAAGTCATTACCCTCAAATATGCTAGTAGTTATAGCAACCTGGCCTTGTTTACAAGCTTCCAGGTTTTTACAGCTACCATCCTCTTATGAGGCTTACTTAAAAAGGTCATAGCAGCTGTTATAATATCTGCTGGGGGTGTGGGGAGCCCCATTAACTACTCTTACACCACTTACCAACTATAAACTATACTGGCTGAGTAGATTAACTGCTGCAGTGAAGATATCAAGCTTAGAAAAACACTTACTACTTTATTTTCACTGGCTGCTTGTGAAATATCTCTCTATAATCACATTTTACTCATGTAATAAATAATATATAATTATTATAAACATACAATACTTAATACATGTGTCAGAGTGATATGTCTAAATATTTCAAGAGTAGGGTAATGCATTTTCAAGAGCCACAGTGGAGTGGAAATAAAGCCTGAGAATGAAATATCTATAGCCATATCACTCTGACTAGTGTAATAAGTGGTATATTCCACACATCTTCACTGCCTGTAGCTAGTACTAGAGGACTGATAACTCACTGGTGAAGTTGGTTGTAGGGGCTATCCATACCCCCACCTGATATTTTAGCAGCTGCTCTAACAGTGTTCAGTAGCTAAACCAGAGCTAGGTAGCTGTAAAAACCAGGCAAAAGTGGCTAGTTCAGGCCATTGCCATAACAGCAAGGGTAATGAAATATCATTAGTTATTTCAAGATTATGTACCTAAAGATATCATTGTGAAGATATCCACAGTGGAATAAATATACATATTTAACCTGTGTGTATGTGTGTGTTTATGTGTGTGTGATGGGTGCTTGTGCATATTGTTTTATGCAGTTGATCTTGCATGAAAGGTTTCTCTGACTTGACAGCCTTCTATTTTCATTATACATTGTTGACATTGCTGGCGTGAGAATAATATAGTTCAGTGGAGGTCATTTTCTGTCTATGTTATTCTGTAAATCTATCACAAAATTACTCCTACATTTAATTTCCTATAGTTATTGTAATCATTGGGAAGTCATCCTTGGGATTTATAAAAAGTATTCATGGAAGTCTCAGTAACTTCCAAGAAAAGTCAGTACTTCCTGTATTTCTGAGTCATCATATCAGTGTGGTTTAAGTTGGTGTTGCCATGACATACTGTAATTATTGAAAAGAATGTTTATTAAAATTTGTAATGGATGTGGGAATTGAAGTTAATACTTCCTATGGTGCAGTCTACTTGACTCATCATTTTGTTTCATTTTAAACTAGTGTTGCAATGACATTTTCTATTTATTATAAAAAATGTGGGGTAGTATGTTCGTTGAAAATTTGTAATGGATGTGGGAATTGAAGTTAATACTTCCTATGGTGCAGTCTACTTGACTCATCATTTTGTTTCATTTTAAACTAGTGTTGCAATGACATTTTCTATTTATTATAAAAAATGTGGGGTAGTATGTTCGTTGAAAATTTGTAATGGATGTGGGAATTGAAGTTAATACTTCCTATGGTGCAGTCTACTTGACTCATCATTTTGTTTCATTTTAAACTAGTGTTGCAATGACATTTTCTATTTATTATAAAAAATGTGGGGTAGTATGTTCGTTGAAAATTTGTAATGGATGTGGGAATTGAAGTTAATACTTCCTATGGTGCAGTCTACTTGACTCATCATTTTGTTTCATTTTAAACTAGTGTTGCAATGACATTTTCTATTTATTATAAAAAATGTGGGGTAGTATGTTCGTTGAAAATTTGTAATGGATGTGGGAATTGAAGTTAATACTTCCTATGGTGCAGTCTACTTGACTCATCATTTTCTTGCAGTTTAAACTAGTGTTGCCATGATATATCATATTTATTATAAAAAATGTGGGGTAGTATGTTCTTTGAAAATTTGTAATGGATGTGAGAATATAAAAGGAATAGCACGTGCTCAAACTATCAACTATTCACTGAAGAAAACAATTCACTATCTCCTTCAACACTGTAACAAAATGAATTCCATTTCATTGGTTCTTCTCATATTCGCTACAATCATCTATGGAGTACTGTCTGCCCCAAAACCTTCCTCGTCCTCCTTTTCCGAGCCTCCATCTCTACCTGAACAGATCTACTCCTTGGCTAACTCTAGTCTGAGAAACTCTAGCCATTTTCCTGGAGGAGGTCTGTGGGATGCTGCATTGTTAAATATAAATTCTACTGCACACTCTCAGCTCGGCTTTCTTTGTGAGAAGATAGCCATGTTTGAAGTGTTATCAACATTACAAGAAAGTTCCTCAGTTTTCAATGTAAAAAGGAGAGATATAGTCTGGGATAACAATCATGTCGCAATAGCTCTTGAATCAGCCTGTCATCTCTGGAACTGTCCTGTGAATCCCGATGTTGAGTGCATAAGAAATAAGAACACTTGCCAAGACTTTAAGGAATTTCTAAATAAAATGAGACTTTACTGTCCCAATGTACTACTTAAAAAAATCTTCTCTGGCAACTAAAACCAATTAATGCTGAATCAGCTTCTCACAAGAATCACTATATTCATGTCGTCAATTTTCATCTTCCTTACCTAGTTATTCTAATCAGTGGCTAGCTGATTATTAATGCTCTGTTCAGATGTTTCGTGGAGTTCTGTATAATGCAGCAATAAATCACACTTCCCTTACTTGATTGAAAATGTTATATTTTTTTTGTGAGAGAGTAGCAATTATTTAATATGGTTGAAGGAGCACACCCAACTTTTATAAATTTGGGCATCAAAGCAGTATTCTAGCAGCAAAAGGTTTAGGAATATGATTTATGAATACCGAGAATTTGAAGCAGCCATTTTGTGTGGGTAAAATGACAACTAACTCAAGCCATTGAAGTAGGGGAAGATATATAAGTGAACTAGAAATACATTTAGAAATAAGGTAACAGAAGCCAGAGTAATTCTAAGATACCACAAGAGTGGGAGGAGGATTGTTCATAATACAGAAAGAAGGAATCAATTGAAACTGGAGAGTGGGTGTGGCATGAACACTAGTAGCATGAAGCATAGTTTGACATCAAAGCTAAACAAGTGAGGGTTAACTGACTGGTACTATTACCTGCAGTAGTAAATGGAAGTCCCGAATACCTAAACTCTAGCCAAATGAATATTAGACCAGTATCTCTCCTTCTTGTTCTGCCATCTTCTTACAGACGCCCAGACAAGTTTCTAGGAAAATTTTGTTGTTGTTTTGTTTTAAGTGGGATTAGTTAACTCAGCCTTATTTGATGCGACCTACTCTATTAGATAAAGGAAGATTTTCCTTAGGTACTAGTACATGTTTTGCAAAGCAGCTGTTATTTTTTAAATCTTAATCGAATTAAGCATACCAAGTCAAACTGAGTCAGCTGATGCTTTTCCATTTTCAAGTCCACAAAATAGGACTGAAACTTTTCGTAATCACTAAGCAAAATAATTCAACTGTTACCCACTGTTCTGCATGCTCATTGTGGAGATAGATGCATATTCAGTCCCTCAAGTAATGCTGTAATGCCACTTAAACAAGAATTAAATTCTCCCTTCTCAACAGTGGCCTTCGAAATGCAGTAATCACTCAGATTAAGAAAAAAACATTTCATTGAGTAGATTGGGAACAGTACAGTTACTAGAATTCTTGAGAGGTATGGAGTTGTGCAGCAGTAGCTGTTATGTATATTTAGGTAGAGCTAGTTATAATTATGTGTAAATTCTATTTGATTTACAAGAAAGGTTTATTCTTGTTTGAGTGTCCTTTACTTAGTCATAGTTACTAAATGTGTGAGAAGTGATGTGAGCTAGCAAAAATATGTTAATAGCTGTAATGAATCTCAGAAATTATTTACAAATTTGATATACATAGCTTAGGTCCCCCTCCGCAGCAAAGAGTGGGCCAGTGAACAATAGTTATAACTTCTCAAGTTTCAAGAGTATTTCCAATGAGGAATCTCCAAGAGTATAAGCTACACATGGAGTAAAGTTGTGTGGTATTAAATTACTGAAGTAATTGGTAAGGATTTACAGAGTCTGATAGGACACAATACTCGTAGAAAGTCTAGAAATATTTTAATTAAGTATACGATACAATGATCTAGGGAATATACAAGTTAAGGCATTTGATTAAATTTGTAACTTTTTCACTGAAATCAGTATTGTGAAAAGAAATGAACTCTTATCTTCATTGCAAAGTTACTACAATTCAGAGTACCAGCAAGCTCTGTGTCCCCCTACCTCATTCTCTGCATTACTTGATCAAGTCTACCTCTTGGCTAATTCTAGCCAGTAATATAATACTAAACAACAACAGCTGCAATAAACAACAATAATAATCAGTAAAAGTGCATGGATGAATAAAGGTAATAATAAATTATTATTATTGCGGTTTCTATTATTCTTATTAATTTAATAATTATACACATTATGGTTAGTGGTTTTTCATTATCAAATGATTATTTTGTACTCTATAGTTAGTTGAATACATGTCTCAAATATAACAGGCTTGATAATCAGATCTGAGAGCCCTACTACTGCAATTTACAACTAATTAGTTTTAAAAAATTTTAGATGAGATATTGAATGTTGAATGAAGGCTTCTTGATCCTTGCACATGTCATGTAGTCTTCAGTTTAAAATAAATATTGTGAGGAAATCTCTTATAGCCTTTGAAGTAGGGGAAGATATACAAGCAAACTAGAAAAATGTCTTCAGTGACTCAAGAAATATGGTAACAGAAGCCAGAGAGTTTCTGAGATACCATAAGAGTGGGAGGAGGATTGTGCATATACAGAAAGATGGAATCAATTCAAACTGGAAAGTGGGTGAAGCATAGTTTGACATCAAAGCTAAGCAAGTGAGGGTTAACTGACTGGTACTATTTCCTTCAGTAGTAAATGGAAGTCCCGAATACCTAAACTCTAGCCAAATGAATAAAAGACCAGTATCTCTCCTTCTTCTTCTGCCACCTTCTTACAGACACCCAGACAAGTGTCTAGGAAAATTGTGTTGATGTTTTGTTTTAAGTGGGATTAGTTAACTCAGCCTTATTTGATGCGACCTCCTCTATCAGATAAAGGAAGATTTTTCTAGGTACTATGTACATGTTCTGCAAAGCAGCTGTATTTTTAAATCTTAATTGAATTAAGCATACCAAGTCAAACAGAGTCAGCTGATGCTTTTCCATTCTCAAGTCCACAAAATAGGACAGAAACTCTTCGTAATCACTGAGCAAAATAATTCAACTGTTACTCTATTTTAAGATTTTAGGGAAAAGTTATTGAAATTACTAAGTTGACTGTTACTGCCTATAGCAGGAAGGAAATGTAGCCAGACTACTGCACTTGATGGAAGTAAAGTGCCTGGCTGAGACTGCAACAGTAGCTATGGTAACTAATGTAGAGTCTGGAAGGAAAGGAAGTCATAGTTTAGATAATACGACTGGTTCCTGAGTCTATGAATACAGTTAAAGCCTTCATGGTAGTAGTAGTATGGATACACCCATAACTGAAACCAAAACTATAAGTAACTTTAATTCGTGAAGTCATTAGTACCTTGGGCCAGCTTTCTCTAATGATTTGCTTTTAATCATGGATGGGTGTTCTGGGGAAGGAATAGATTGGGCAGACATATATATTGAAGAATAAAAAAAATAAAAGATTCCTTCTTGACAATTTTGGAAATGCTAGCTCTTAGTCTAGACAGTGACGGATCAACCTGCTAGGAAGTGGCAGCTATTTAAATAATTACTCTATAATATTGCTCAAAAATGAACAAATTACTTAAGCTGGGAATCTCACCCTAACATTCTGCGTAATCTGAGTGGCTTCACTAGAAGGATATACTCAATTACTGTATTATAGTACAGAATAATCACAATAACAATAATTACTACTATTTTAAAATTATTTTTTGGCTAGATTTAACGAAAATAAATTTGATCAAGTATTTGTAGAAAAGGGAAAAAGAGGGCATAAAATATCTATTTCAGTAGAGGAGTTGAAATTTAATTACATAGTTACCATAATGTAACTCATATTAATTGTACATAGTGGGGTCTGCCCAATCTATTCCTGCCCCAGACTACCCATCCATGATAAAAAGCAAATCATTAGAGACAGCTGGACTTAGTTCTGGCTTAAGGTATGGGTGTATCCATACTACTACTACCATGAAGGCATTAACTGTATTCATAGACTCAGGACCAGCTGTATTATCTAAACTATGACTTCCTTTCCTTTCAGGGGATTACATAACACACTCAACTCTACATTAGTTACCATGGCTACTGTTGCAGCCTTAGCCAGGCACTTTACTTCCATCAAGTGCAGTAGTCTGGCTACATTTCCTTCCTGCTTTAGGCACTAATAGTCAACTTAGTAATTTCAATCACTTTTCCCTAAAATCTTAAAATAGAGTAACAATTGAATCATTTTGCTTTGTGATTACGAAGAGTTTCTGTCCTATTTTGTGGACTTGAGAATGGAAAAGCATCAGCTTGGTATGCTTAATTCAATTAAGATTTAAAAATAACAGCTGCTCTGCAGAACATGTTACATAGTACCTAGGAAAATCTTCCTTTATCTGATAGAGGAGGTCACATCAAATAAGGCTGAGTTAACTAATCCCACTTAAAACAAAACAACAACAAAATTTTCCTAGAAACTTGTCTGGGTGTCTGTAAGAAGGTGGCAGAAGAAGAAGGATAGACTGGTTATTTATTCATTTGGCTAGAGTTTAGGTATTCAGGATTTCCATTTACTACTGCAGGTAATAGTACCAGTCAGTTAACCCTCACTTGTTTAGCTTTGATGTCAAACTATGCTTCATGCTACTAGTGTTCATGCCACACCCACTTTCCAGTTTCAATTGATTCCATTTGTCTGTATATGCACAATCTTCCTCCCACTCTTATGGTATCTCAGAAACTCTCTGGCTTCTGTTACCTTATTTCTATTATTGAGTCACTGAAGACATATTTCTAGTTCGCTTGTATATCTTCCCCTACTTCAATGGCTGGAGTAGTTGTCATTATTCCCCACAAAATGGCTGCCGTAAAGTCTCAATATCATAAATCATGTTCCTAAACATTTTGCTGCTAGAATTCCGCTTTGATGCCCAAATTTATAGATGTTGTATGCGCTCGTTATACCATAATAAATAATTTGCTATTCCCTCACAAAGAAAGTAAAGTTTTCAATTAAGTAAAGTGATATTTAGTGCTGCACTCACTGAACTCCCTAAAACATCTCAACAGAGTTATTATAATCAATTAGCCAAAGAGGAGATTAAATAGGTAAGGTAATGAAAATTGAAAACATGCTTTCACCTTGGAAGTTAAAATTGTCAGTCTAGAAAAGAGATGCATTAAGACAGCTAAAGACAGCTAGGAATCATTAACTCTTTCAAATTAAACTGCCTGCAAGATTAAAAATTCAACAAATATTATGAGAGAATCTCTTCCTGAATATTAACAGTTATAAGAGATTTCCTCAGAATATTTATTTCAAACTGAAGACTACATGACATAATGCAAGGATCAAGAAGCCATCATCCAACATCCACTATCGAAATTGTTTAAAACTAATAAGATAATGACGGTTAGAAATTGAGTCTTATGTTTCAATAGTAAGAGTCTTGGATCTATCAGGCTGGTTTCATTTGAAATATTATATATTCAATTAACTGTAGGTATAGAGTAATAACATTGTGGGCGGAGAGATGGAAATAGAGAAGATGAGAAGAGAAGATGAGAAGAGAAGTTAGAAGAGAAGACAGAGAACAGAGATAATTGGAACTGTGTGTGTGTGTCTGTCATTACATAACCATTTTGTTTGTAAGCAGTGTTTCATATTTGCCAACTGTATTTCTGGAGTTGCACTTCGTTATATTATTATGTATGCATACTTATTTTGTGCCCCGGATTTCCGGTTGACCCCATTTCATATCCCCTTTGCGCATGCGGGTCTTGAGCCATATAAACTCAAACCCGCCTGCGTATCAGTTAGTTCCCTACATTAGATTTAGTTAGTCCAAACCGAATTTAGACTTTGGGGGAAGGCTAGCAAGTCGGTAGGAACTCTGGTGGCAGCGGTCGTCAGAGTTTCTGAGTCATAGTTGTCGGAGTCTCTGGTGGCTTACCTTCATCTCAGTAATTGAACTTGCCAGCCCGTAGTTGGTGGCAAGCAGTGGAGACGGTCATTGACCACATATATCGCCGCCAACCCACAATTGGTGGCGTCGTTACTCGGAGATCGTTGTTCTGGAGAGCTGCCCACCCACACACATCATAATGAAAAACTTTACTAATAGTTTTAAAGAGCACAAACAATAATAATTAGGTAGTACTAAATATTAAAATATTATAAGAATAATAGTTATAGTAATATTAATGACAATAATGGATTAAAATTTAATTGGCGAGCGAGCGAAGCGAGCGAGCAACTCTAAGATGTAGTCTATGAAAATCCTGAATACGTCTTTTTTGAATACGTTCATTTTTTTTTGAATACGGTAAGTCGTCGTTTAAACGCGCGCGCATTCCAGAACTTCGCTCGCTCGCCCAACCAATGCTACACGTGCATTTTCTAGATGTAGTCTATGGAAATCCTGAATACGTCTTTTTTGAATACGTTCATTTTTTTTTGAATACGGTACGTCGTCGTTTAAACGCGCGCGCATTCCAGAACTTCGCTCGCTCGCCCAGCCAATGCTACACGAGCATTTTCTAGTTTATTAATATATTTATTTGTGACCTCTATAGGAAAACCAGGCACAACGCGTCACCTTCGAATTTTTTTTTTTTTGCACTTACGGAGTTGTTGGCGTCCAGATATTGAGCTCTCCGAGTTTTATCGTCGTAGCTTTAGTCGTTCTTGCTATAATAGACCTAACCGTTACCTTCCGTAGGCTTGAAACAATACATTTTTAAGAAATCGATCGATCTTTTCTCGATATTACGCACGCCGCGTTGTGCCCGGTTTTCCCGTAGACGGTCACATTTATAGATTTACTATTATTGATTATTATTAGGTACTGAACAGAGCCTGATAACTGTTGCCACATAGAAAATGCATTAAAGTAAACAGGATGTGGCTTAGGGCAATATTTTTCCATATCACCTGTGTTCATAGTTATTACGTTGGGTTATTACGTCCCCCTAGGTAAATTTCTTGTTACCAAGGTATTCGCCCATGAGCAGTACCTAATAAATTTATTATCCATTGGATACCCGAGAATATCACTCGTCGGATTGGCGGTATTTACGCTCGTGCCTGCGGCACTCGCGTAAATACTAAGCCAACAGACTCGTGATATTCTCCTGTATCAAATGAATAATATATATATATTGTTGTTTAACTCAGTTGTTGTTGTTTAGTTATATTTTACTGGCTAGAATTAGCCTAGAGGTAGACTTGATCAAGGAATGTAATGAAGAGAATGGGGTAGGACACAGAGCTTGCTGGTACTCAGAATCATACTAAGTTGCAAAGAACATAAGAATTCATTTCTTTGCATAATACTGGTTTTAATGAAAAGCAGTAAATATAATCACATTCCTTAACTTATGTATTCCCCAGATCATTGTATTGTAAACTTAATTAAAATTCTGCTTAACATTCTGTGAGTTTTGTGTCCTATCAAACTCAATAATTCTGTACCAGTGGACTTCAGTAATTTAATACCACATAACCTAACTCCATATGTAATTGTACTCTTGGAGATTCCCCACTGGAAATATTCTTGAAACTTGCGAAGTTATTACTATTATTCACTGGCCCACTCTTTGGTTCCAGTTGCCATAGTTTAGTTCAAGGGACCTGAACTATGTAGCTATATGAAATTTGTAAATAATTTCTGTGATTAATTACAGCTATTAGCTAACATATTTTTGCTAGCTCACATCACTTCTCTCTTAGTAACTATGACTACATAAAGGACACTCAAACAAGAATAAACGCTTCTTGTAAATCAAATAGAATTTGCACGTATTATAATTAACTTATCTAAATAGACACAATAGCTACTCCTACACAACTCCACACCACTCAAGCATTTTATTAACTGTATGTACTATTCCCAATCTATATTCTTTATGCCCTCTTTTAATACAATTCTGTAGTCAATTCAATTATAGCAGAGCCGTAAAACATCTGAACTATACGACATTATGTTTATTGTAATTACATGAAGTTTAAAAATACTTTCAGTTGTTTGAAATTGTTTTATTATTATTTTCTCGCAAACAAAGAAATACTCAAATATTTTTCATCTGCAGATGAGAGTAGCCTACGAAGTTTAATACTAAGTTATCATTAAATCATTTATCTCAGGCATATAAATATTTATTTGAAAAATATAACAATACTTTAAATTGAAACATTAGATTTGAATTGTTTATTATAATTGAAGAGTAAATGGTATATTGCTTAATAATTACAAAGTGATAATGGCACAGAAAACAAAAATATACCTGCAAAGAATTTGTGTGAAAGCTTTGACATGAATATAGTGATTCTTGTGAGCTGATTCAGCATTAATTGGTTTTAGTTGCCAGAGAAGATTCTTTTAAGTAGTATCTTGGGACAGTAAAGTCTCATTTTATTTAGAAATTCCTTAAAGTCTTGGCAAGTGTTCCTATTTCTTATGCACTCAACATCGAAATTCACAGGACAGTTCCAGAGATGACAGGCTGATTCAAGAGCTACTGCGACATGGTTGTTATCCCAGACGATATCTCTCCTTTTCACATTAAAAACTGAGGAACTTTCTTGCAATGTTGATAACACTTCAAACATGGCTATCTTCTCACAAAGAAAGCCGAGCTGAGAGTATGCAGTAGAATTTGTATTCAATAATGCAGCATCCCACAGACCTCCTCCAGAAAAATGGCTAGAGTTTCTTAGACTAGAATTAGCCAAGGAGTAGATCTGTTCAGGTAGAGATAGGGGCTCAGAGGAGGAGGAAGAAGAAGGTGTGGGGTCAGACAGTACTCCATAGATGATTGTAGCAAATGTTAGAAGAACAAATGAAACAGAATTCATTTTGTTGCAGTGTTGAAGGAGATAGTGAATTGTTTTCTTCAGTAAACAGTTGATAGTTTGAGCACATGCTATTCCTTTTATATTACCCCATACATTATACATTTTTAACAAACATTCTTTTCTATAATTACAGTATGCCAACTTAAACTTCCCTGATATGATGACTCAGAAATACAGGAAGTACGGACTTTTCATGGAAGTTACTGAGACGTCTATGAATACATTTTGTAAATCCCTAGGATGACTTCCCAATGATTACAATAGGGGATTTGCATGATGACATCACGTAACATCCTGCCACGCCTACCTATGGTATCACTGCTCACCATGTCCCATAGAAAATGTATTAATTTTGCTGAGGATTTTTCCCCCCAATGAAATGGCTTGAGCATAACTTACGGTGATAAGTGGGAACAAAATCTTTTCTCTTGATAGCATTGATCCATTTCCCCTTCATCACTTTATCCTTGGGAAATTTATGAAAGCTGACTTTTTTGTTCCTTTTAGTGTTTTTGTAACATCCAGGGATACAACAAGTATAACCACCTCTCAAACACTTAGTAGAAATTTTCTCCTGAGACTCACCAATACTTTCAGAGACACCAGCAACTTCACCACAGTTGTGGTTACTTCCAGGAAAACTTACCACAGAACAAGCTCCACCACCTGGCATTGGGTTCTGATAAGAACCAGCAGCCCCACTTCCTGTCAATGAGCCCTGAGAAGAACTAGTGGTAAGCTCAAGCTGCTCGCTAACTATCACTTGACTTTCACTCGCCATCACTCCAACAACCGCCAACCAAAAATCCTCAACTTTGCTGCCAGCATGTGGGAAATTTCATAATATATCTATTCCTCTCCAGGCAACATTAGGCAGGTACTACAGCAAGAAATAGACCAAGTGGTCAGCAAAATTAATACATTTTCTATGAGACACGGTAGGTAGGCATGGCAGGATGATACGTGATGTCATCATGCAAATCCCCAATTAAATGTAGAAGTAGTTTTGTGATAGATTTACAGAATAACATGCACAGAAAATGACGTGCACAGAAAATGACGTCCACTGAACTTTATTATTCTGAATCGTGCCAGCAATGTCAATCATGTAGCTATAATCAGAGAAACCTTTTGAGCAAGATCAACTGAATAAAAGAATATGCACAGCACCCATCACACACACATACACACAGGTTATATATGTATATTTATTCCACTGTGGATATCTTCACAATGATATCTTTAGGTACATAATCTTGAAATAACTAATGATATTTCATTACCCTTGCTGTTATGGCAATAGCCTGAACTAGCCACTTTTGCCTTTTTTTTACAGCTACCTAGCTCTGGTTTAGCTACTCAACACTGTTAGAGCAGCTGCTAAAATATCAGCTGGGGGTATGGATAGCCCCTACAACCAACTTCACCAGTGAGTTACATACCAGTCCTCTAGTACTAGCTACAGGCAGTGAAGATGTGTGGAATAAACCACTTATTACACTAGTCAGAGTGATATGGCCATAGATATTTCACTCTCAGGCTTTATTTCCACTCCACTGTGGCTCTTGAAAATACATTACCCTACTCTTGAAATATTAAGACATATCACACTCTGACTCATGTATTAAGTATTGTATGTATATAATATATAATTATTTATTACATGAGTAAAATGTGATTATAGAGAGATATTTCACAAGCAGCCAGTGAAAATAAAGTAGTAAGTGATGGATGATACGTGATGTCATCATGCAAACCCCCTATTAAATGTAGAAGTAGTTTTGTGATAGATTTACAGAATAACATGCACAGAAAATGTCCTCCACTGAACTATATTATTCTGAATCATGCCATTAATGTCAATCATGTATAATGAAAATAGAGGCTGTCAAGTCAGAGAAACATTTCGAGCAAGATCAACTGAATAAAAGAATATGCACAAGCACCCATCACACACAAATACACACAGGTTATATATGTATATTTATTCCTCACAATGATATCTTTAGGTACATAATCTTGAAATAACTAATGATATTTCATTACCCTTGCTGTTATGGCAATGGCCTGAACTAGCCACTTTTGCCTGGTTTTTACAGCTACCTAGCTCTGGTTTAGCTACTGAACACTGTTAGAGCAGCTGCTAAAATATCAGGTGGGGGTATGGATAGCCCCTACAACCAACTTCACCAGTGAGTTACCAGTCCTCTAGTACTAGCTACAGGCAGTGAAGATGTGTGGAATAAACCACTTATTACACTAGTCAGAGTGATATGACAAGATATTTCACCCTCAGGCTTTATTTCCACTCCACTGTGGCTCTTAAAAATACATTACCCTACTCTTGAAATATTTAGACATATCACACTCTGACTCATGTATTAAGTATTGTATGTATATAATATCTAATTATTTATTACATGAGTAAAATGTTATTATAGAGAGATATTTCACAAGCAGCCAGTGAAAATAAAGTAGTAAGTGTTTTTCCAAGCTTGATATCTTCACTGCAGCAGTTAGTCTACTCATCCAGTATAGTTTATAGTAAGTGGTGTTATAAGAGTAGTTAATGGGGCTCCCCACACCCCCAGCAGATATTATAACAGCACTGTAACAAAAATGGTGGGAATATCCCACCAAACTAGGACATCTTTGTCTCCACAGTCCCACCAAACTTGGGGGCAGAATCACACCAATAATTAAGTGTGAATGTCAAGGTGGGAGAGTCCCACTATAATCAGTGTAATTTTCCCACTATAATCAGTGTAATTTTCTCACTGCAATCAGTGTAATTTTCCCACTATATTTAGTGTATTTTTTCCACTTAGTTTTGTATCAAATTAAATAGATAGAACACGCACACAATAGCATTTAACATAATCATGAAAAAATATGATTTTATCACAGAACAAAAGTTTAAATGTTTTTAAGACAAGCTATAAAATGCTTGACTGATGCAGGTAATTTAGAGTTCTTGTTCAAAAATACATACTCCATGAATGCATAAAAATTATTACACCCCTGGGGATAATGTATATTAAAACAAAAAAAAGCACTTAACAATAGAAGTGGTATGTTCTCTATAGGAGTGCACTCGCACACGATTACTTTATCCACAACAAGGAAAGATTGCTCCTCATGCTCCACCAACACAATAATGTAAGGAGACTTCTGTCCCTTCTTGATAAAGCCGGAAACATCACCCTGCAAAGAAAAAAAATCTTTTGTCAATTATATCAGCTTCAAATTTCCTAAAAATAAAAATAGATTATTCACAAAGCTAAGGCTTTTCACAACCACAAAACCCTGAGGGATGTACCCAACGCAATCCCAACACAATTTTGTAAGCTGAAAACCGTAAACAACAAACTACCTGAGGATAATAATCAAGTTAGAATATTAAGTGGTGTCACTGGCAAATTCTAACTTAATGAAGCACCATAGGTGCGAACCCTCAGCACCACTACACACTAGCTAGCTATTAAATCATTTCTCAGACCTATCAAGTATAAACAAAGGTGTGCAATGAAAACAGTTGATGTAAATGCGTCTTAATAATGGAATCCAACACACTCAGAGATAGTTTCAACTCACAAGTCAAATTTAAGCAAGTGCTTAACTTTTGAGCATAAAGAAAACTACATTATGCTGCAAGAAATTAATAGCTCACATGATAACATGTGACAAAATTGGTGTTACCCACAAAAATTCGTACCTATACGGAGCTGTAGCTTCGTGTTTTCTCAAAAAGTATCACAACAAAAGGTTTTAAATTGTCCTTCAAATTAAGTGCATACATAAACAGTTAATTGTAAGTAATCTCCAAAATCAGAGCATGACAGACAGACAGACAACAGATAACTCTCTCGCGCTGAGGGTAAATAAAGGTGGTCTGACAAAGTGTCAGATTGTGCTTATACGATTAAGGTGACAAGGTTAAACACATATGTTCATCTGGCATAAAGAATTTTTCTTACATGCATTAAGTAGCTCAGATTTTACGGTTATGACCTTATTTTAAAATTGATATTTCATGATGTAATTATCCCAGCAAAAAATGGTGTAATTAGCTTTAGGCTTACCTGGCTAGGGCAAATAATTTTTCTATAGTCTGCTTTGTGTTGACTGTCAGGAATTAGGCTAGTGATCAGAGCCATTGTACTGAGAGAAGTGTTCCAATCTGCATACAAATAGTTAAACTCTAATAAAAGTGCACCATCAATAGTTACCATTTAATTGGCTTCCACACTCAAGTTCCACTTGCTTGAGGACTTTCGGTACCCAATTCTTTTTCCACTGCTCCAGAATAGAGCAGGAATCAATTCCGGATATGCGTTCCAATTCGCGACAAAGCTAAAACGACATAAATGGGGTCGTTAGAGCATTTTACACACTCCTTTAAACCCCATCAAGATAATTCTATTACATATTAGTAGAATGCATTGTAGGTAGAAACAAAAGCACAATAAGAGTGTGCTAATGTGGTTACAATAATGCACAAAACCATGACATTCATAAAAAATCACTCCTCTACTTGTCACCATGGCATCGCACTTTCTTAAACCTGTGCACGGACTTGTCACTTCAGCTTGATTAATAATAACTTGTCACTATCCATACAGTTCTTATAGCTTAAGTTCTTAGTAATAGCCTCACCACCATCATTGCTGTTGTAGAAAATAAATAGGCCAAACCAGTACTTCCCGTACACGTTAATACAAGTTTTCACCCCAATCTAACTGAAAGTTGAGCTTCAATTATTAGGTGATATATGCTCTGTAATAGCACTGGTTTACTCTTAAGCTGGAAGCACTATACGCATGACTTCACATGCCCGTTGCAGCTAAGCTCAACCCAACAAAGTACACTGTGAATATGTGCAAACCTGTGTGGAGTCCTCTTGTAGAAATGGATACAGCTTGAAGGTGGTACACACATCTGTTTGCGTCTCCAAAATATCATTCCGTCGCATTGGAAATGTCCGATCCATGAGCTGCACCACCATTACAGCATTTCGACTGGACTTAGACCACTCACTTTTTAGCTCTCTGTTATGACTTCCAAACAAAACTTCATATTCACCCTCAAGGAAATTGGGTAGATGTATATTAATAAGTTTTCAACTTATACACATGTTGTTCCAAGTCCAGTGGTACCAACAAGAAAGGGCTATTTAGCCACAATTTGTTTGGCTACACTAACTTTTTCATCCCGACTTGGGAATCGTTTGAACTGAATCATAGCACCTGCAACTGCTGAAAAGTAGGCGGCCTTTGCTGTTGTGGTCATTCGCCCTTGCTTGAGGCATGCTTCAACATCTGGTCGATAGTGAAGTGGTAAGGGAAAAGGATCTGGCAAAGGCTTGCTAGAGTCTTCCTTTGATCCTTTCCTCAGTTCTCAGTAATTGGCGAGTGAGCGTAAAATAAGTGTGAGGGGGGGAGTTAAAATATTTATTATTATTATTATTATTATTATTATATATACACATCATATTATTGGGGAGCGAGCGTAGCGAGCGAGACACTTACAGGGGTAACACAATCGAAAATCGGGGATGTTTATTTATTTATTTATTTATTTGTATATATGTATGGACGTACGTAAGGCATTTTTGTACTTTGACCCTCGCGTTTTTGTGTTAGTTCGGTTGTCGACCCCGTCCCAAACTTCACTAAACAGAGGATCGATCACCCGTATAACCCCTAGAAATTGAATTGTTTACCGTTTTGAATTCTTTTGCGGGTGCAGTTCAAACTTGAAAACTTAAGGGACTTCCATTTCTATTCGAGTTAGTGGCGGTGGTAAGTCAATGCGCTCTTTGTCATGGTTATAAGCCCTACTCAACAGTATTTACTTAAAAATGCATTGTCCACTAGACGAACCACGAAGGTAAGTCTTGCGTAGGTATGTTCAGTTGTGTGAAAGTATTGTGCGTTGCAACTACTATTAAGAATATCACAAAGAAAAATTTAAATAACGTGATTTGATTTTGTTGCTTCTTTTTCAATTCAAACTGTTGCGGTAAGACATTGAAACCCTTTACCTCATACGTAATTTAAAAACTCGACTTTATTTTAATAGCTTGAGTGTTAGTTGTTAAAATCAAATTTAACAATAGTGTAGTTTAAGGCTCGCTCGCCATTTGTGCTCAAGCACACCACTAGTTTAACACCAAGTTGTAAAACTAATGCACAATGCTTAAAACAATTTATACAATATTATCTACATTGTTTCAGACCTGAGAGATGAGCATGGTATTTGTGAAGTATCCGTCCGTCTGATGCTCCAAAAGCAGGGAAGCCTTCTCGCCCTCATGCTCCAGCAGTCCTCCAACCTCCTCCACAAAGTCAGATACCATTATGGCTTGTCCCAGCGACTTTTGCTTCAGGACCAGTTGGGAGCCGTCTGACCAATGGAATGATTGGTCCGCATTCGAATAATAAGTGGACTCGTCATGATAGATCCGAATAACTGGTCTTAAGGCTGGATCTGGAGATTGAGAGTGGTAGTGCCATGTTCGCTTTTCCAGCAACATCAAACGTTTCAAGTAGGCTTCACGATCAGCAACCACATCTGGCCTTTCATGCCCGTCAAAATAAACACCTTTAGTATGCTGCTGATACGAGAAGCCTAGATCATGTAGCCATAAGGAAACGGTAGACTTGCTCACTTCAACTCCATGTGAGGCCTTAATCCACGAAACAACATCCATCAACGTCAGATTTGGTTTCCCCTTCACGTTTGCATTCAGGTGAACAAAACTTCTACATTCGCTCTGGAAGTTCTCGTCAGAGATCAATGATGACCACTTTGGATGTCTGCCTCTTCCTGACTCCAATTCATCCTGCAACTTCTCATCAGTTACATCCTCAAGAGAGGAAATGGTTCCAAAGAAGTCAACAAAAACTTCCTTCGCCCACCGATGTATTACCCGAGAATTGAATCCAGTGGCCATTGAAGACAAGTTGCATGCTTCCAGTATTCCCATCCCCGAACTAACAGCAGCACCAAACACCTGAAGGACTATAGCCTTTTGGATAGCAAATGTTGTGTTGCGTTCTACCAGTGACTGTAAAATATGCATGCCTTGTTCAATCACAAATGAACGTTGCTTTATTACAGCATGCAACACATCCTTCGATGGGGAGGGTGATGGGGCAGGTGAGGGTGAGGGTGAGGGTGATTGGGCAGGTGAAGGAGAGGCTGAAGGAGAATGTGGGACTACTTGCTGTGGTTGTGGGGACATAACATGTCTATCTCTAGGGGCTTTTGTAGCATTGAGTTTTTTCAGTTCCTTCAACTTCCCTTCAGCCTTAAAATAGGAAGATCTCTTGGAAGGAGTAGCACAATTAGTGGTGTCCTGCAGCAACTGCGATTCACTTCGCCTACGCTAGCCGGTAGTACCAGCAACGCGCACAGTGGTCGAACCAGAAGCCATATCATCAAGCGATGCAAGCGCGACTATAAAGGGGAATACCCGTATTACTGGTGGGTAAAGCGTTGCGCGGCACAAACCAATTACGATTAATGACGACGTGTAGACGAAAGTTTGACGTCAAATAAAATGGCAAATAATGTATTGCAGTCTATGGGCGATGCGCGGTTCTCTACCTTCTATGAGTTAAAGTGATTTTGTAGCAGTTGGAAACAATATTTGGAGGAGTAACAATAAGGTACATGTATATCAAAAGGCTGTATTTTGTTTCTATATGATAAATTCAAAAAGTTCACTCTTTAAGCTGGACACACTGTATATACCCCTCCTTGTGGTTAGGGTCAAGCTAGCCTTTCTTGTTTGTAGTCACATGACTAGTATGGTTGTATAAACATATAGCACATGTATTTTGTGTACATGTAGGAGTTCATGGGTTCAAATTAACGGGACGAAGTACAAACCACAGGATGTCGTTATACTCTCTGCTTCCTCAATGCTTCCTGTATTTGGAATTATTCTATCTATTCTAATCACAGAGGTCACAACTTGTCATTTTGTGTGTAAAGTACTTAAAACTTATTCATTCAATTCACACTATCATGCATATCATGTGAAACAGGTGGCAGAAAGGCCTGTTCCCATCATGATTTGTGGCCAAGAGAACTTTCTTGATCATCACATTCCGTCTTTGTACTCTGTATCAGACTTTGACTTGACCTCTGAAGTACCACCTACCAGAATTCTAATTGCTGTACAGTATATACAATTAGTATTTGAACCATTTCATGATTATTCACCATACTTGCATCAAGTGGGACACTCCCACAATGTTATGGTGGGATTGTCCCGCCAACTTCATAATGGTGTGACATCACACTGATGTCAAGTGGGACAATCCCACCATAGAGTGGGAGTGTCCCACCACCAGCATCATTGTGACATCACACCTAGGTGGGAAACATGTTTGGTGGGATATGGCCACCACTTTATTTACAGTGAGCTGCTATGACCTTTTTAAGTAAAACCTGGAAACTTGTAAACAAGGCCAGGTTGCTATAACTACTAGCATATTTGAGAGAAATGACTTCAGGGAAAACTTATAAGAGGAAGGTAGTTGTAAAAACCTGGAAACTTGTTTCTACTAGCATATTTGAGGGTAATGACTTCAGGGAAAACTTATAAGAGGAAGGTAGCTGTAAAAACCTGGAAACTTGTAAACAAGGCCAGGTTGCTATAACTACTAGCATATTTGAGGGTAATGACTTCAGGGAAAACTTATTGAAGTTTGTAATCAGTTTAAGTTAACTGTCTGTGCTTACAGCAGGAAGGATATGCAGGCAGACTCATTCACTAGCTGGAAAGAAATACTTGCCTAAGTTAGCACTAGCCATGATAGCTAATGAGAGGGTTGAGTGTAATTTGGTAACTGTATATAGAAGGTAAGGAAATAGTTTAGATGATGCAGCTGGTCCCCCCTCAGTCATTTTATATGTAAACTAAAATTATTAGTATGAGTGATGTATAATTATGTATAAAAATATATTATATAATAGAAAAAGAATAATAATACTGTTCTTCTCTAATTTAAATGTTGATATTTATTTAATCAAAACTTTACTCACATTTGGACTCCTTTGAACTCTTCCTCATGGCTAAAAGAAGTCAATATACATGTAATCAAATAATTTAGACTTAAATTATGCCAATAAATCATTAGGAGGACATGTGAAGTCATAGAAATCTGTGCAATACAATCTGCGTTTCTGTGGTTTTTGCTTTGTGTGGGCGTGGCATCTCATAATGCATAGTAAAAATGGCAGAAAATTGAAGTTTGCAGTTCAATCCACAGCAAATCTCGTCTATAGTAAATAATTAAAATATATGCTATTGATATACAGCTGTATCTTATTTGCTATTTTTTAATGTTCCTAAACTATGGAATTGATCAGTGAAGGTAACGAGATTTTAACTACTTTCTGCTAAACATGTTTGTTTAGTTTAGTGTATTCATGCAGCCAATTGTGAAATTACTTTACTATACACTATTTGCGATATTTTTATGCTGACTCACATCATGTGAATATAGATGAATTAGCATATACTTTAATTGTAGGACATTTTTTTGTGCTGTATGCACACTTCTTAATCACATTACTTCTGCAATAATTGCAGAGTCACTCAAGGGATTTCCGAACTCCTTCTTGCAATCCCAGTAACTTACAGAGTAGGAAGGTAATTCTTCTGGTGCTGCTGTCTGTAACCAGTCATCCTCTTCTTGCAGTTTAAATTCTAATTAGCATTTCCATGACATATATACCAATGTTTGTCAACAAAATTTGTTATGGATAAGGACATTATAAAAGGATTCGCATGAGATCCAACTGTTCACTACTTTCACTGAATACCAATAACTTTTGTTTTTACACTTTCACAAAATGAATTTTGTTTTGTTTGTTCTTCTCATATTCACTACAATCATCTATGGAGTACTGTCTGCCTCCATATCTCCCTCCTCCTCCTCAACTCTACATGAAGAGATCTACTCCTTTGGTTTATTCTAGTCTGAGAAACTCTAGCCATTTTCCTGGAGGAGGTCTGTGGGATTAAATACAAATTCTACTGCATACTCTCAGCTTGGCTTTTTTTGGTGAGAAAATAGCCATGCTTGAAGTGTTATCAACATGCAAGACAGTTCCTCAGTATTTAATGTAAAAATGAGAGACATATAGTGTGGGATAGAACCATGTGACAGTAGCTCTTGAATCAGCCTGTCATCTCTGGGTAAGTCAAAATAACTATATGATACGTTTAAAATCTAATTTACTATTGATTCATAATTATGTTCCATAAAGAACTGTCCTGTGAATTCTAAAATGCAAGCACTTGTAAAAGCTTAAAGAATTTCTAATGGCAATGTGACTCTACAGTTCTAAGATACTGCTGCTGACAATCTTCTCTGGCAACTAAAACCAAGGAATGCTAATCTGCTTGCACTAAAGATCACCAAACTCATGTCTCAACTTTCATGTTAAAAATTGTATGTATACGTAATTATTTAACCATCATGGTACATATTTAAAAAAATAATCTATTTTTGATAAAATAATTAGCTTGCTAGAATCCGTCTTGTGTCGTCTTACGTCTTGTGTGGTCTTACGTCCTGTGTCGTCTTACGTCTTGTGTCGTCTTACCATGAATAGACAAAGCGATGATAACAATGCACCCTCGCAAGTGTACTATTGAATTCAACGGTGACTAAATAATATTTTGTTTTAACTTCTGTTGTATCTATATTTCAAACAATTTGTATTACTAGGTCATAATGACTAGATGTAAGAGTATACAATGAGCTTGCAAAAATATGTTAGTATAGCTGTAATGAATCTCAAAGTCATTAATGTACATTAGTTTAGGTGTGTTATGGCCGTTGTAACTTTGGAAAAGGTTAGTCCCAGGAGCAGAAGTGACAGCGTATTCCCAATGTTGCTTGGAGTTGGTTGCTCATTAGTGAGAGCGGGATAGTTCAGCACAAATTTCAGACTTGTAGGTGATAGGGCTGAAGAATATAGCGGTAGCAATCCCAACAGAAAGAATTGAAGTGATGATGACGGAGTCTATACGCAGCCAAGTCTGAATACAGGAAGAAACAGCTTTCTGCAGCAAGCAGAAGAAAAGATGCTACTCCAGTAGAGGAACCTATAGCAAAACATGATAACATTGATATTTGAACATCATACTTACAGAATACAATCTGTCAACAGTCATGTTTTGAATCATTCTAAATATATATACTTAATAAATGTATTCATGTAGTGTATGGCACACAAAAAATGAATGCTTATGTGCATGGCTGTATATAAAAAAAATTAATAAATGCGCAGATCCGTCAGTGCCACATGAGGCTAGGGAGAGTAAGTTAGCATTGGTAAAGATCGTCAAAACGCGCTGGCTCTTTTTGTCTGCGCCGTAACAGTAGCCACATTGCTTAACTTTAAACGGAATTGCGGGTCGGGTAATTGTTGCTTTGGGACCGTGCTAGTGTAATTACTTGTGGCTTACTGGCTAAAATTATCAATCTATTTTTTTTAGTAATTCATAAGCAAGCTCAATTCTAAAAAAATAAACAACAACAATGATAAAATATTTGCTCCAAATATTATATCATATTTTTGGCTGCTATAATATTGACTAAGGTACATTAATTAGATAGTTAATGTCACTAACAAAGCACATCACTTTTTTGTACTTACATGTGTGAAAGAAATTTAGCAAGGCATGCAGGGGCAAGAATTTAACACTTACACTAACATTGAAATCACTGTAACTCATACTTACACTAATTCTCCACAGAGAAGTTCCTCAGCAATGACTTTTCTGATTATAGGCATTTGACTCTATAGGAAATGAAATGTTTCAAAGAATTTATGTGATTGAAAATTTGAAGACATGGGTGTTAACATGCTGTGAGAATTTGGTAATGTAAAGCAAAGCAATTTTCCATTTTCAGGCAGACTTTATTATAAGATTCACGAAATAAATAGCTAATGATGCGAATGATGAAACTCTTCATTTACCAATTAGCCAGCTATTTGTATAAAAATGGGTGTAAGGATCTTCATCTGTCCAAACAGCTAACTCTACTAGGTGACCATGACAGTCCACACTGGCAGTTAACTATTTGACACCATTTCTTTTTCTGCAAGAACACCAATTGTTGCATTGCACACAAACTAATAATAAAGTGACATGCAAGCCATAAATAAGCTGAGCATGTTCAACAGTTCAATCCAAGCCCTTCTGACATCACTTGCTCTCAATCCTTTCCTTATGGCTGGGTGCATCTCCACACCACTGAATCATAGCTGCTAAATAATATTAGAGCATTCATTGAGCAGGCAATTACTGCTGCTAGTTTATTCTGTACTTAAATGAATATAACTTTTTTCCTGGATTCAGGTAGGCATTGACTAATGCTATTTTGGAAACAATTCTGCTTTTTTTGATGCCAAATTTACTTGTATAACATTTTTTTTCTGGGTTTGGTCATGTTTGACTTTCAACAGCATAATACAGTAATGGCTAAAACACAACAGTATGTATTTGAAAGTGCAACCATTGTCTATCTACTATGAAATTAAGTTTTTATAAAATTCTACTTTGAAGTAGTTTGTGCATATGATATTTTTAACATACACATGTAGTCACCCCAGTATTGATCAACAAATATTGCATCTTACTTCTTGAAAATCCATTGGTTCATTTTCAACCCTATACACTGCAAACTGACAACAAATAGAAAAGGTTATGAAAATGTCATAAGTTAAACTATCACTAACCTGTGTAACAAATATTCCACAATCGTTAGCATTTGTTTGCTTGGGAATAGTCTACACACCAAAAAAATTGATAAAACATTATATAATGCAATAAATACTATAAACTAACCTTTACTGCTTCATAGGACCACCTGCAGAAGTCTGATCTACTAGTCCCATTTCCTCCTATCGTAAAGAAAAAAAATTCCTGTATTGTTTTTTTTTATGATAAATAAGCTCTTTGGGCCAAATTAATCGTACATTTATGTACCGTAATAATTCCCAGTAAATTGAATCATCTTCTAGATAGGAATCATAGTATTCCACACTTTTCTTGCTTACATCAGCAAACTATAGATCACACACATATGAACTTCATGCCCATTGGAAATAAACTATATTCTTACCAAAAGTGTCCAGTGGCATTGCTTATGGTGAATAAAGCTCAAAATATATTCGTAACTTAATAAATCATCCTAACAATATGAATATATCATAAAAGCACAAATACTAGAAAGCTTCTAATCTACCTTTCTGTACCAATGTTGAACTCCATTATACCCGGTGTCTTTCAATTTCTTCATAAAATGTGAGCTCATTACAAAAGTTTTCTTTCCAGTCTTCATTAAATCCACAAAGAAATAAGTGGCAAATATATGAAATGAAAAAAAATGAATAAAGATTAAGAAATGGATTATTAGCCTACAAAATATACATACAGAATTACTTCCTGCTACTTGTAAAAGTAAGTTTTATGTGAATGATATTAACATTCTAAAAGTTGACAAACAAACAATTTTAATAACATCTTATATTAACCTGAATTGATTGCTTACAAAGGAGTCTCAAATAGCTGTCTATGATCTAAAAAATAACAAGAAATAATTTTGATCAAAATCAAAATCAAAACCACAATAATGAACCTCATCTGATAATCATTGATTGTTTATCACACGCTGGCATTGATTCAAAGAAAGAGAATGGGAGTGGTTATCTATGAAGAAGTAAAGTACATAACTGTGAAGTAAATCAACACAGTTTAGAATACTTACAAGTTCTCTCATATACCAGTAGAAATGGATCGCTAGTCAATACTTCTTCAATACTTGCCTCTGTTACCTTTAGAGATGAATACTTACTAAAATTTACTAACTTGTATGGTTCCATTTACCTTCTCATCATTAGTAGTAAACCATACATTCTGTTTACGCTCATATATATAGCTAGTATAATGACTCGTCTGTGAAGAATAATTGTGATATACAACAAGTCCAATTAGTCGATACACAACATTCTTTTCGACATGAAGAAAGAGACCCTGTGTTTCAATCCTCGATCGTGAAGGAAAAAAATGGCACAATTATTTTCAGTAGCAAAATCTTCATTACTTACGAATTGGAATATTTAGTGAGATGTACAAACATCAGAGATAGCTGGGATGAAATTCTCATCTTGGATAAAAGTCCAAAACTCCCACAACTTCAATGAATAATAAACACAACACACTGACTATGCATACTTATATACTCGTTAAAATTATAGTTAGAATTTTGTGGTACTATAATATTGCAAATAGTAGCTAAATGCATAAATCCTATTGTAGCTTAACCTGTTTAATTACAATTACTGTTAAAAAATATATAATATTATAGTGAACCAGATTGGCTCAACAATATAATTCTCATACTATGCCAAGTATCACATTCAGTTAGTGTTTAAACGAACATTACCTTGAACACTTTCCACTAGGTATATGCTCATCATCTAAGGCCTTCCTAAAAAAATCAGAAACAGCTTCTACCTGAAAGTGAACAATGTGTTTAATACAGTGTGTGTAGGTCCCACATAATTAAGTCTAAATTTGAATCTATTGATGATTTATTTTACTACAGCAGTAAGCAAATTCAAATTCTTAATAATTGGTTTTATTAATTGGTGTACAGTAGACCCTTACGTATTTGAATCCCTTTTATTTATAAACTGTCTGCTATGGTGAGCTTTGTCTTTTTTTGTGTGTATGTACTCACATGATTTTGTACTCCTTTTGATGCTGTAAGTTGTAAGTTTAAGTGAAACCCGTAAACACACACATACTTCATGCCAAATTAAACACATTTTCTGCGCGCTAAATGGCTAAAAATGTTACATTAAAGTACAACCCAATCAAATGTCCCAGTAAACTTTATCATTTTAGTAATTACCAGCCTTGTCTTGTGAAGTAGCCTGTAATTCCATATATACAATTCACAGACTTCTGTGTCAACAGTGCTTTTACAAGCCACGCATGTCACTGTAATTTTTAGAACAAAATGTTAAATATTTCAGGCCTTTAAAAACACATTGTTACATTGCCGTGATTGTTTCACCATTACTTCACGTTTCAGCTCTGTTTCCAAACTGTAGTGGAAGAATATCTCGAAATAGTGTTAAATTAAACGGTTATCTTACTGTGGTGGCAGTTTTTTCGTGAGATAATCAAACATCAAAATGAAAAACTCCTGAGCATCAAACTGCTCTCCAGGTGTGATTGAAGGATGAATTGCTGCAGAAAATGGTTACAAGTTAAAAATACAGCCAATTGCTATGATTTAAAAATACAGGAAAGACAAGTAAGAAGGTGATCACTGTTCAGAACTCTTTTCCGAATGTCGAAGTAATAGCCTTTGTCCAGTTCTTTAATTGTAGCAATAACACACTTGCCTGGATCTGGACAACATAATTATCACTTACTAATGATTGTATTAATCTACTTAGCTATAGTTAGCTTTCTGGAATTACCACTACCTGCTTCACAAACTTTACAATTAGTGTGGAGGCTACTCAAACAGGAAAAAACTCTCTTAAAGATTGGTTGGTTCAGTAGAACCTGTAGAATGGCAGAGGCAAAGCACATGCTTCCACTGTTATGAATTCCAGGCAGAAATGCGCAACATGATGGGCAGCAAAAGCCAACGTGCCTCAGTTCCAGCCGCCACATACCCAATGGTTAGCGCCGGTAACGTAGACGATCTTTACCAATGCTAACTTACTCTCCCTAGTCGCTTTCGTCATTGCCCCTCAGCGCAGATCCGTCTGTGCCCCTCAGCGCAGGTCCGTCTGTGTCCCTCAGCGCAGGTCCGTCTGTGCCCCCCAGTGCAGGTCAATCTGTGCCCCCCAGTGCAAGTCCGACTGTGCCCCTCAGCGCCGGTCCATCTATGCCTTCTGGCTCGTGTCCATTGTACCAGCTCACGCAGTTTCCTCTAGAGAATCCAGCACTGATATTCCTGGGCTGACTGACTGTAGCCTTGAACTGCAAACTGTAGCTCGCTCCGTAGGGTGTGAAATTGGAGGGCTCATGTCTTCCGTGTTTCTTACCGTAGGAGTCCAATTTTAGGTAAACTTGCTTCTGGAAGGGCTCGCTTCACAGTCCACTGCATGGAGTAGGCGGCAAGGAATAGAAAGTATATAAACTTGGGCCATAGCTGAAGTGGTGCTTTTACTGATTCAGAATTGCCCTGATACTGACATCTGTATAAGTGTTGAAACATACGAACTATTATATTAACCCTGTAGAGCAAGGTACACCAGAGGAAGGTAGCTGTAAAACTGAGAAAATTGAAAAGTTTGGCCCCTTGCTATAACTACAGGGGTAATGAGCTTGCCACAGTATATCGTGAAATGTGAGTTATTTCATTGGTGTACCTAAAAATATTATTGTGAAGATATCTAGGGTGGAATAAATAAATATATATATATATATATAATAGCTATATATATTGTAGATATATATATTATTATTTCAGTGTAGTGCCTTTGCCAAAGCATGTTAGAGCAAATTTCAATTTACCACAAACACTATTCATTAGCTGCTCGCATTAACATAGTAGACTAACCAATCAAACTTGTTTTGTAGACTCTACCTGAATAGTATGCCGTCATTGAGTGACTACTAGTATTACATCTCTCGATATATTTTTTTTAATTAAGGAAAACTAATCAGTTGTATATTTAAAAAACATATTTTACTACATTAACAAGATTATTAGCAGATAATGAGTTTCTGCTTGCTTTAGAAGCCGGCCATCTGCTACTTGCATATGAGATGTCTAGCCCAAACAAGTAAAACCATAGAATTGTATATTGTATTTCACAGATTTCTACCGACTTCACACATAAATAGAATAATGGGTTGGCACATAACAACACTCTCCCCCACCCTCCCTTGTGTGGCATTAACCTCAAAACCACAAAAGTTAATAACCGTAGTAAAATTGTGTTATTTCAATAATCTAGTTCCTATAGTGCCTCTTCTAGGAAAATGAGCAACAGTAAATGGAAGCAAGCTTGGAGTCATAATTACTAAGATGTAGTCTGTTAAATCTATATATTTCGAGACAATCATGAAAATAAGCAAATCATTGGAGACAGTCTGACTGATAATAAGGTAACAAACAAAACATCATTTCACTGAAAGATCATGAAAACAGTCACTCCGTTCAATTGTGGACATGTCAGTTTTTGTGAGTTTTTGTAGACGTAAGAAGCCTTATTGTGAATTAGCATCTGATGAGACTGCTTGACTGATTAGGTATCAGCAAATTAGCTGCTGCATAACTCTTGATTGTATTGCAGTAAATTGAAATGAGTGGAAAATTTTATATCCTTTTAAATCTAGGAGAGTCCGGTCATAGCTAAGGCAGGGTCAAAACATTACATAGAACTAAGATAGATTTTCAAAAAAAATTTAAGTTAGATTTTTTTTAAATAGTCTTGAACAAATTTATTACCCTATTCTCTTATATTTTTTCAGTTGTAACTGAAACATCACACTGTATTCATCTTTCTTTAATCATAAATGCGGGTATTGTACTGTATGTCATTAGAAGTATTCTCTATCTTTTACAGGGATTTTTTTTTGCCAATACAGAATTAAAAATGTTTGATTGCCAACAGTAATCGAATCCAGGACCGCTTGCATAACACACAAGTGCTCATTATGACGTAAACCTAAAAATAAAGCAGATTTATATTAAACGATAGTCTGACAGAAGTGGTCCAACTTGTTCAGGTTGCTAGGAAACAAAGGAAGTTAGCAAATGGCTTCTATTTATCATTCTCCTTCACTATGAAATTGACTACTTCAAATTTTAGGAAGACTCTTGTTTCGCTAGTAATAATGGGAATACTCCCAGCATTAAATATGGCGCCATTAGGCTAGTGAGTTGTCAGTACTTGACGAACCACACCCTTACTAAATTAATTGCCAGTTAATAGACATGCAAGTAAAATGCTGACATTGCAAAATAGTAAGAACAAAGTGCATATCCAATCATTACACATTAACTATTACTGTAACGTAAAGAGACAGGGGTCTGTAGTATAAAACAATGTATACATTAAAATAATGGCATACACAATGAAAAACACCTTCCTCACTCCACACTATTCTACACATCATGTGCTAAATTTAAACACAATAACTTTTGAATCAACAATCTTAGAAATAAATATTGAGTGCTGTGGGGTAGGATCATGCTGCGACCAGGGAGGTTGAGCGCGACCAGGGAGGTTGAGCGCGGAGTAAACTAATGGAAGTATGTGAGATATACTTAAAGACTAATCGCCCAGAAGTCCCCCAGGTTGGCAGTACTAGACAGAATGTAGAGCGAATATCGAGCTTCTTATGTCACTAGTAACCTCTGTCTCAATAGCAACTCTTATACTCAGACTAAAATCTACAACAGAACTGTGCTTTAAATAACTGAGCTGGTGTGCTTGTGGTATGACAAAGACTAGCATGAAAAGACGACAACATTGTGAATGAAAGTGTTAATTATTTAGTTCTTTCAATCCTTCAAGATTTCTCAGGGCTATTCTATTGTTCATTGAAGGTATAAGGCTCCTCACTGTTTCCACAAGTGTTTAAATATAAATACATAGCTAAATGAATATTAAATAAATGAACAATAAATAGATTAGATTATTATGTTGTGATTATATGTACTGTACTTATCTGTCTACTAAAGTGATTTTGTTTAATTTATTATTAGTACATAGTTTGGATAATGAAGCTAACTCCTGAGTTTACGAAGACAGATCATTAAAAAAAATACCTTCCGGGTAGTATAGGTTCTGCATACTTGAAGACAGAACTAAGTATAGTTGTCTCTAATAATAATTATTATTATTATGAATTGGGTGATCTCAGAATAGATGATGTGAGGATCCCAACTTTTGTAATCTTAATTATAAACTTGACTTTAAACTTGAGTTTTACAGTATCCTTCAATATTATAGTCTTGATCTGAAAATCGAGGAACTGATACGTACTCAATGAGAATATAATTTGTAATATTTAATATTTTATTATAGTTAAAATCAACTTGACTGTGTGTGTGTGTGGAAGGGAGAAATGGCGGGAAGGGGGAGGAAGGGTTGGTGGGTAACGAAGTTCATGTGGGGAAATTACCTACTGTGAAATTTAGTTCCTTTCATTTTTCACTATATTTTGATGCTAAATATAATTGATATGAATATTACATGATTCTATATAATATTGGCATGGAAGACATTTTGTCCTGAATGCTATTTTGTAAGCTTAATCACAAAATTATGAAGTCACTCAAGCGGACACTTTTGAAATCTCAACTTCCATGAATTGTAAAACTTGAAGTTAATACTTCCTATGGTGCAGTCTACTTGACTCATCATTTTCTTGCAGTTTAAACTAGTGTTGCAATGACATATCATATTTATTATAAAAAATGTGGGGTAGTATGTTCTTTGAAAATTTGTAATGGATGTGGGAATTGAAGTTAATACTTCCTATGGTGCAGTCTACTTGACTCATCATTTTCTTGCAGTTTAAACTAGTGTTGCAATGACATTTCCTATTTATTATAAAAAATGTGGGGTAGTATGTTCTTTGAAAATTTGTAATGGATGTGAGAATATAAAAGGAATATCACGTGCTCAAACTATCAACTGTTCACTGAAGAAAACAATTCACTATCTCCTTCAACACTGCAACAAAATGAATTCTGTTTCATTGGTTCTTCTCATATTCGCTACAATCATCTATGGAGTACTGTCTGCCCCCACACCTTCCTCCTCCTCCTCCTCCAAGCCTCCATCTCTACCTGAACAGATCTACTCCTTGGCTAACTCTAGTCTGAGAAACTCTAGCCATTTTCCTGGAGGAGGTCTGTGGGATGCTGCATTGTTAAATACAAATTCTACTGCACACTCTCAGCTTGGCTTTTTTTGTGAGAAAATAGCCATGTTTGAAGTGTTATCAACATTGCAAGAAAGTTCCTCAGTTTTTAATGTAAAAAGAAGAGATATAGTCTGGGATAACAATCATGTGGCTATAGCTCTTGAATCAGCCTGTCATCTCTGGAACTGTCCTGTGAATCCCGATGTTGAGTGCATAAGAAATAAGAACACTTGCCATGACTTTAAGGAATTTCTAAATAAAATGAGACTTTACTGTCCCAAGGTACTACTTAAAAAAATCTTCTCTTGCAACTAAAACCAGAGAATGCTGCATCAGCTTTGGATTAAGAATCATAAAATTCATATCAAAACAATTATATTCATTTTTGCATATATATACTTTGCCCTTTTAGTTATCTTCATGGAAATAAGCAAAGTGAAATTCATTATTTTAATTGTAATAAGCAATTTATCGGGAAATGTGGATAAATTTAAGTATTTTTAGATAATTGCAGATGAAATTCTTAATTGAAACTTAATCTTAGACTTTTAAACTTACTCTCTTCAGCAGATGCAAAAAGGTATTGTATTTTTAATTTGCAGACAAAATTAGCTAAATACTTTCAAGTAACTGAAAATAGTTTTTCATTATTAAAGTAATTGCTATAATGCATACAATGCTGTAGTTTAATTAAAAGGAGACTGTGCAATGGCTTAAAAAAAATCTGTGTGTCTAAAGTTGTAGATTAAAGTGTCCAAAAGTCACTTGAGATTTTCCTGATAAGTGTTCCATCAATAAATTTAGACATAAATTTTACCCACTTTATTTGCTTCTGTTTTGTGAGATATTTTTATCTGAATTAGGTGTTGTATGTGTGGTATCATGTTGAGAACTTCTTTTCTAAAGTTTGAATCACAGCTATAGCTTTCTTAAGTTGTTCACGATCTGATATGGCCAGCATTGTGAGTTTAATATTATAATGAAGTCAGTAGCTCAGATGCCTTTTGTGCTCCTTTGTTTTTACCATATAACATTCTGCTTCTGATTCTAGTAAGAAAGCTGAACTCTGGTGGGGAATTGGAGCCATACTTCCATGCATGAACCAGTTGAAAGTCGCAATCAGTCATCACATGGTACACATGATGGTAACTCTCAGGACTTTTAATAACAAACTGGTCCAGATACATGACTTGTTAGTTTCGTTTAGCATAGCTATTTCTTGGTAAGGTCTCTATAAAAATTACATTTCTAGGATCCCTTGGTCAATGCGTCTACTGTGAAATTAAGCCCCTGCTTAAAATGCAATTTCTGTCATGAAATCTCGTGTTATCAACAGAAAATGAAAGTGATAAAGAAATAGATGCTTGATGAACATGAAGGTTTTCATTCAGCATGTTTAACTGTATGAGAATTAGATGCAGTGGTGTCAAGTACAAGCAATGAAAACAATACTAATACCTACTACATACTTTGTTCTAAAACAATACAAAATTACATGTAGCCTATCACCCACTGGAAAATAGTGCTGCGTTGGTTGGGGTGAAGTGTGAGAGTGGCAGTGCCTAGCTATACGTTTGATTGTCTGCAGTATTAGAGGTTAATATTCAATAACAAAAATATCTGGCTTAATTACTTTGTTGTATTTACTTATGTGTGGAATAAGTGCAACCTTACACTAAGTTTTAGTATCTAGATGTAGGAGTATATAATGAGCATGCCAACAATATGGGAAATAGATGTAATGAATCCCAGAAGTTATTTAATTATACATAGTTCAGGTACAATTAACTAAACTATGGCAACAGGCAGCTCCTTGAACAAAAATACGCCTCAAATTTCATGAATACTTCCAGATGGGAAATAGAATACAATTGCATATGGAGTTATGGTTATATAGTATTAGATAATACAGAAATCATTGGTTAGGGAATTACAAAATAGTGGGATAGGAGACAAAAACAGGTAAATGTAGCAGATAATAAATAGTACACAGTTACTTTAATTAATTAGATTTTAAAGAAGAGACTTTGAGAATTTATGTTGTTGAGTTTCCAGAAAATAAAAAAGTTAACATTTAGAAATTCAATACTTACTAGCTGGCTTGATACATCACTTTATATTGAAGGGAAAACAATTTCAAGAATGGGAAGAATAATCTCAGTTTAAGCATGTAAGTACTATTTTGCAATCCACCAAATGAGCTTTCAACCCCCCCCCCCCCCCAACCACACACACACACACACACACACACACACACACACACACACACACACACACACACTGTGCACTGGTAGGAATGCTATTACAGGTATTGAACTATTCAACAATAAACAAAATTTGATTGCGTTAAAAATAGTAATAGTGTAGCTATTACAAATAATATAATGTCACTACTAGACAAGTTTCCTGGCTGCTAAAGCTTGTAGGACAGCTTGCTCTGATTTGATTGTCTCAATTATTTGTCTGATGGGGATCTGATAAATCTGTTGTAACCACAGGTTTTTAGAGTAACAAAAATATTAAGATTATTCTCATGGTATAGGCATTGATTTAGGGCTGCATTAAGAGTAGAAAACCAAGTTAGTTCGTTTTTTTGGCTATTTTTAAAGTTTATAGCTGCTGGGATGAATTTTCTTTTTGAGCAACTCTACATTGTAGTTTTCTTACAATTTTTTATTAATTATTATTGCCATAAGATTTACATTTCAGCTGGGCTACATATTGTTGTATTCTAAATCAGTCAACAGTAGAATAAAAAATGCTATTTTTTATTAGCCTCCATATTTAGTTCTCAATTTATTTGTCATTATTTGTGGTGAAAATTATTGTATTTGCTATCCCTAATTGTCAGATGATTATGATTGATTGGTAAGCTATTTTGCGCTCCCCCTCCTCCTCCCCTTAATTATAGCATTGTGGACTTGTCATACAACAGTGCAAAATTCTTTTGTTTTAGGTCACAAAAAATACCTGCAGCTAATGGTTACTATGACATTGAAAACCCTTTACCAGATTTTTTTAACCTCCGTTTCTTAAGTATGGGAGTGCTACTGTCAGGAACTTTAGAATTATCAGAATCAATGACATACTACAGGAACTGCTGTTTGGGGTAAATTGAGGTAAGGGACAGAAGTAAACATTCACTTGTCTGTGTTTAATATCACATCCATTAACACTCATTAACATTCACTCAAGTGTAACACATACACAAGGCCTTACTCTTATCACCTAATCAATTTGTGTACGTGTGTGTTTAACCATGATATATCCTTGTGTTCACTTTTGAGTTTTGTCAGTTCACAGTTCATCCAGAAAATAATAAATTACTAAAGAAAGGGTCCAGTTCTGATTAAAACACAACAGTGGCGACGAGGTCGGGATACTAGCGAGAGAGAGATGGGAAGCCACGGTCGTATGAAAGCTTTCGATGGGAGAGCAGAATCATGGGTTGAGTACGCAGAAATATTAGAACAATATTTCATAGCGAATGGAATAACGGAGACTGCTAAGAAACAAGCTGTTTTGTTAGCAGTAGTAGGGGTGGAGAGTTATCACCTCATCAGGAGCTTGACAGCTCCAATGAAGCCAAGCGAGAAGAGCTTCGAGGAATTGGTCGAGCTAATGAGGAAGCATTACAACCCAAGACCGGCAGCCATTGTGCAACGCTATAAATTTCACACACGGGTTTGTCAAGCAGGAGAATCGATAGCAGACTACTTGGCGGCGCTGCGGACTCTCTCAGAATACTGTGATTTTGGAGCAGTCTTGGATGACATGTTAAGGGACCGGTTAGTGTGTGGAGTGGAAGATTTCAGAAGTTGTTAGCGGAGCCGACGCTGACATTTGAAAGTGCAGTAACGATCGCGCTGTCAATGGAAACAGCCGACAAGGGGGCAGAGGACCTCAAAGCAGCCTCAGGCCCAACTCTTCAAACTCCCAAGGTGCACCAAGTGAAGCAGTCAAGTAGCACCAGAAGTCATCCTCCTAGTCAAGGTAAAAGACCAGCAGCTAGTGGAGGCAGCACAACCAAACAGTCAGGGAAGGCCAGTTATAGTCAAAGCCGGATGAGGAAGGGAACTCTATGTTTTTGTTGTGGTGGAGACCATTATGGCAGTCAGTGTCGCTTCAAGAATGTAGACTGTAATTATTGCGGTAAGACTGGACACATTGAGGCTGCATGTCGAATCAAGAAAGCACGGGCTGGAAGTGGTAATCAGTGTCAAAACTTTCACACAGTAGCAGAAGAATCGACCGAAGAAGAGGATTCAGATACATTGCATGCCATGAAAGGTGGGTCTAATGCGCCACTGGTGGCGGAATTATTCATTGCCGACTGTCTTGTGAACATGGAGGTAGACACTGGAGCCTCCAGGACAGTCATTGGGGAGACCACATACGAGCAGTTATGGGGTAAGGATCGCAAGCCCCTGAGACCTTCCAAGGCCAATCTCCTAACATATACTGGTGAAAAGATTCGACAAGCAGGAAAGCTGAGAGTACACGTCCGCTACAAGGAACAAGAGATCGAAGGAACCTTGTTGGTGGTTCAAGGCAATGGCCCAAGCTTACTGGGACGAGACTGGCTGGCCAAGATCACACTAGATTGGCCAAGCATGAACAAGGTAACAGCATCCAGTGCACCGGAAGATGTTCTGAAGGCTCGATCTGCATTATTCAGTAAGGAATTGGGTAAATTGAAGGGAGTTAAAGTGTCATTGTATGTAAAACCAGATGCTCAGCCAAAATTTTGCAAGGCACGGTCAGTACCATTTTTGCTCAAGGATAAGATAGAGAAGGAGCTAACAAGGTTGCAAGAGACTGGGGTTGTAGAACCAGTTCAGTTTTCAAAATGGGCAGCTCCGGTGGTACCGGTGCTCAAGTCAGATGGCACAGTCAGAATCTGTGGAGATTTTAAGACCACTGTTAATTCAGTGAGTTTGACAGAGTCATACCCCCTTCCTAAAATAGAAGAGCTTTTTACAAAGTTATCTGGTGGTCAGTATTTTTCGAAGTTGGATCTGTTGCATGCCTACAGTCAGTTGGAGTTAGAAGAGAGCTCCAGAGAGTTTGTGGTCATCAATACCCCACCAGGGACTTTTTCGTTACAATAGGCTACCCTTCGGAATCGCATCAGCACCAGCCATATTCCAACGAGCGATGGAATCTCTTCTTCAAGGTATGCCAGGTGTCGCGGTTTATATTGACGATATCCTGGTGGCAGGCAAGGATGTGGAAGACCACTTGAAGAAATTGGAGCAAGTACTGAAGAAATTGGAAGAAGCAGGGTTAAAACTGAAACGAGAAAAATGTGAATTTTTGGCAAGATCAGTGGAGTACCTTGGTTATCGGATTAGTGGACAAGGACTACATCCGACAGATAAAAAGGTGAAAGCTATCAGAGAGGCGCCCAAGCCTAACAATGTGGCGCAGCTTCGGTCATTTCTAGGGCTTATCAATTATTATGGGAAGTTCCTGCCCAATTCGTCGTCAACACTCTCACCTTTGTATGCATTACTCCAGAAAAAGAGTGCGTGGAGTTGGGGTGAAAAAGAAGATAAAGTATTTGGGGGCCAAGGACCTCCTACAGAAGGCACCAGTATTAGTGCATTATGATCCAGATCGAGAAATCGGGCTAGCGTGTGATGCATCTCCGTATGGTGTGGGTGCAGTAATTTCACACAAATATGCAGATGGAACTGAACGGCCAATAGCATTTTTGTCATGCACTCTATCAGCAGCTGAAAAAAAATATTCAAAGCTTGAAAAAGAAGGAGTAGCAATCGTTTTTGGAATCAAGAGATTCCACCAGTATCTGTATGGCCGTCACTTCACGATCTACACTGATCATCAGCCGTTGAAACATATCTTCAATGAATCACAGCCGGTTCCAGTAATAGCTTCATCTAGAATTCAACGATGGGCTATCTTATTGGCAGGTTATAACCACAGCATTGACTATAAGCCAGGCCAGGAGCAAGGAAATGCGGATGGATTGAGTCGGTTACCTCAACCAGCATCCAAAGAAGAATCACAGCCCTCTCAAGATGTGATACAAGTGCTAGCTCAGTTAGAGGCCACAGTAGTCACAGCAGAACAAATTAGAAGCTGGTTGGAGCGAGACCCAGTACTGGCCATGGTCAAGAGATTTTGCAGATCTTCCTGGCCGAGACAAGTCAAGGACGAGAAATTGTTACCATATTTTCGGCGCAGAAATGAATTTACTCTTCAAGATGGTTGCTTATTGTAGGGATCGAGGATAATCATTCCACCTCAAGGGTGAGAGAAAGTACTGGAAATTCTTCACGAGGCCCACACAGGTATATGCAGGATGAAAAGCTTAGCTCGGGGATACGTGTGGTGGCTGGAATTGGACCTTGCTATTGAGACTTTAGTCAAGAAATGCAGCACATGCCAACTATCTCGCCCTCTTCCACCAGTAGCATTTTGGGAATATCCGAATAGGCCATGGACAAGACTACATGTCAATTTTGCTGTACCTTGCTTTGGTGGCAGCATGTTTATGGTCTTAGTGGATGCACACTCAAAGTGGCTGGAAGTCCACAAGATGCCGTCAATCACATCGTTCTACACTATTGAAAAGCTCAGGGAAATTTTTGGCACCCATGGGTTGCCACAAATTTTGGTTTCAGACAATGCTACCACTTTTACAAGTGTGGAGTTTAAAAGATTCATGGATTGCAATGGTATTCGACATATCACTAGTGCCCCATACCATCCGTCTATTAATGGATTGGCGGAAAGGTCTGTCCAAACATTTAAGCAAGGTGTGAAACGATTGAAGGATGGAACATTGGAGTCAAAGATTTCTCGCTTTCTGTTCAACTACCGTATTACACCTCATTCAGTTTCCGGAATTTCCCCAGTGGAGTTACTGATGAAGTGAATACCTACATCTCGACTAGACCTCAACGTGGTGTCAGTTGTGGAAAAGAAGCAGCAACAGCAAAAAGAAGTTCATGACACTAATTCCAGACAGCGAACCTTCATAGAGGGGGAGGAAGTATATGTACGGAAGTTCAACAACTCTGATCAAGATAGTTGGAGGGAAGCCATCGTGGAAAAGATTACAGGACCAGTGTCAGTGCAAGTCAAGCTCAGTGATGGACGCATTTGGAGACGTCATATAGATCACGTCCGGAGGAGGCAAGCACGGCCTGCTGAAACTGAACAACCTACCTGGGAAGACGGAGTGAGTGTGTCGACATCAGTACCAGTACCAGCAGTAGTCTGGACAGACTCTAGTTCAGCAGTGACAGGTCAGGAGCAGTCGATGTCACAAGCAGCTGCTGAACCTCCCGGTGGAACCGTTGAAAGCACCAGTATAACCATGTCCGAAGAGCACCCTGCACCTACCGCATCAGGTCATGAAGGCTCCAGTGCTGCCAGGAATGTGCCAGTGGCCGCTACACCAAATGTGAGACCTTCCGCGAGGACAAGGCAAGCCCCAGATTATTATGGGTTCGGTAAGAAGAAAGACTCTAAGGAGGGAGGAGTGTAGTGTATGGACAGAAGTAAACATTCACTTGTCTGTGTTTATTATCACATCCATTAACACTCATTAACATTCACTCAAGTGTAACGCATACACAAGGCCTTACTCTTATCACCTAATCAATTTGTATACGTGTGTGTTTAACCATGGTATATCCTTGTGTTTACTTTTGAGTTTTGTCAGTTCACAGTTCATCCAGAAAATAATAAATTACTAAAGAAAGGGTCCAGTTCTGGTTAAAACACAATAAAATTAATTTCGTTTTTTGTTAGCTATGATAGTCAAGGGCTGTATTCCGTACTTCCAGAATGATGTTTCAAGAGCTACCAGTATACTAGCTACTTCACTTAACAGCTAAATATGTACTGCAGAAGTTACCACTACTCAGGTAAGAGAGTATTGTGGCAATTAAACTGCCTGAATAGAGTTCATTGACAACCATCACAAAAAGCGTAAACTGCGCTGATAATTCGAGTTGACTAAGAATTGACAAAGAATGTAGAGGTTATCAAGCTTGTTGTCAACACATTATACACTAATTTATGATGATTGTCAATGGACACTTTTTATGCAGTGTTAGCTGTTAATAGTAATTTAGAATCAGCAGTTAGAACAGTAAATTAAACAAATGTAGTTTTTGTTATACTAGGTATAAAATTCAACCTTTACTAGATTAACTTTTAAATCTAGTTGTTGTTTATTTTAGAACTACAGCTCGCTAGCCATTTGTGCGCTGGCACACTACTAGTTTTAGTTTCTGCCTTCATAGTTCATATGACTAACAAGTATATTTCAGTTGACCATTAATTTTAGGGGGAAAAAAAGAGTAGCTAATTCAAACAACAATATAGCTTCAAGCAACAATGTAGCTTCAAACAACAATATAGCTTCAAACAACAATGTAGTTTCAAACAACAATGTAGCTTCAAACAACAATGTATCTTCAAACAAAAAAATGAGCTTCATACAACAATTTGCTTCAAACAACAATATAGCTTCAAACAACAATATAACTTCAAACAACAATGTAGCTTCAAACAACAATGTAGCTTCAAACAACAATGTAGCTTCAAACAACAATGTAGCTTCAAACAACAATGTAGCTTCAAACAACAATGTAGCTTCAAACAACAATGTAGCTTCAAACAACAATGAGCTTCCTACTTCAGCTTATCTGGCTTCCTACTCCCCTGATAGCCATTGACTATGTATTCCTGAAAAATTGCTGCCACGTCAGATAATTATTCAAGAGGAGCAGGCAAAGCCTTGACCTCTTAACATTTTAACAGCATAAACATGGCATAATACTCTATTTATACTGAATGATTTGTTCACATTTGACAATTAATTTGAATTAAGCACATGTCAGGAAACACCAAAACTGTTAGAATGCTCATAATACTAACTATTCCTTATATATTCAGGTTGGGCATCTGAAGAGGTGCCATATCCCCTTATGCTTGAAGTAAATGGCTCATTAGAACTCCAATTGAATTTCAAAATGTGAATACAGAAATGAAGATCTTCGGCTAAATGAGTGGGTCTTTTTGTTCAATGTAGCATGATACAATATTGGAATAAGTTCATGCTTGAATCTGAAAATAGGAACATTCAAGTCAGATGACACAAATGTATTAAGAAACAGTCTTAGAATCAAATCCACTATTATAGCTGGCTGGGGAGGCTATGTTTAGCCCTAAGCAAACATGCACACCAGGATTATGGTAGTCATTTTTGTTTATATCATGTTTAGAGATTATAGAATACTAGCAAGTACCCCGCCACATAGTGGCGCTTGACGTATTGCAAAGTAAGAATGCAGTAGCACAAGTTATCTTACTCAGTTATCATTCTCTGCCATTGGTTAGAGTTACATAAGTTTCCCTCTCCTACTCTCCTCTCCTAACTTCAGCTCTTTCTTCTTGAGTCATGGAGCCCCCTTTTACTTTGTCAAACTCTCCTACTTCTGAATTTCTGTCCTGAGAAACTTTTGTCTTTTATTTCCTACTTTAGCCTTTCTTTTGAAAACTAACCACCGCCTTTACTCGTCGATTCCACCTGCTTTTTAGTTCTAATTAATCGCTCGCCTTTTTGCCTTCTCTTCCCTTCCATTTTAAACCTACACCCCTTACCTTGCCGATTCCATCCGCTGTTCAGTTACGATTAATCGCCTTTTACCTTCTCTTCCGCACTTTCGCCTTCCTTTTTGAAACCTACCTCTACGCTGCCTTCCATCGTCAATGGTGGCACCCGCACTTTAGAAGTACCAGCACGTTCTACTGATTGTGACGATACTTTACCTACCATAAATTTAAGTTTCTAGTGCAATTACTGGTGGGATGTAATAACCCAACATGATAATTCTGAACATAGGTGATATGGGAATATTCCTTAATCCACATCCTGTTTACTTTAAGGCATTTCCTATGTAGCAACGGGTATTAAGCCACAAATCCCATGAAGTCCAACATGCCAAGTTGATTGTTTAATCTACTCTGCAATTATTTGGTTATCTCTCGTATGCCTAATTAGAGGCTTCTATTAGTTCCAAGGAGAGAAAACAACTTAATACACCATTTAGGCACAAACAAAATGAGGAATTGGGCAATGATTTGTTAAGTGGAAATATTGCCAAATCCTTTCCAAATGTACTTTTTAATTTTTTTTATTGTTTCTTCATGTTTCTTTATATTTTATTCCCCTTCCCTTTTAAGTGCCTTTACTTTTCTAAATGTTCTATTAACAACAACAGCTGCTGCAGAGGGCTAGCTTAAAAGGTTTTTTTCTCATTATTATATCAGCAACAAATTGGATGCATCTCATTATAATTATCAGTAAGTCAAATTATAGTCTCAATTGTAGGGAACGGAGTAGCCTGATATTTTAAAGATAATATCATTAATTTAATGTGTTTCTTTCATAACATAACTATTTCCCCAACTTTTCTAAATAATATTATAGACAAGAAGATTCCCAACACGATTTTGGTCTGTAATGTCATTAAAGCGCTAACTCAGCAAGGCCATTATATTTTTCTCTCCCAAAAAGTAGATTTTCTTCATTAGAGTTATTAAAGTTTCAGATTAAGATTACATGAAGAAAGTTGATTTTCTTCATTAGACTTGGTAAAGTTTCAGATTAAGATTACATGATATAAAATGAACAGATCGGGTTATTGCTTACCTGCCATTCAAAGCCACTCCCAGTTAATCCAGTTCTAATTAAGCATCATTGGATCCTTGCCATTGAGACTTACTATTGCAGTTCCAATCACAATAGAGAATACAGTGCTTCAGTTATTTATAATAGGAAACAAAGCAGATCTGACAAAAAATTGTTCATTTTAGTGATTAAAGCTAACTAAACAACAACAAAACAAAATTATTGTGTAATCAATTACATTCCACAGTTAACATTGTAACCTCAAAATATTAACTTGATGCACTAAATCTCTGTAAACAAAAGAGGAGAAGAACGAACAAATGCTAAAGTGTGAATCATTTGAGAATGATTGTTTCTATTACAGTATCAGATTAATCAATTTTGAATATCAGAAGTCCAAGGAAGAGATACTTACCAAAGAATCTGAGCTGAAGAGCTACCTCTCAGGGCAAATAGACATGAGGAAAAGACGGATCACATTGCCAAACTTCTTCTCCTTATGCAGCCTGGTAAGAATCTTTACTATCATTTGAGTGTGTTCCTTTGCTTGAGAAGGTTTGACTGTGTCTCATCTCATGTAATTATTGTGTTGAGGAAGCTTTCAGAGCTAAATTGTCTAGCTAAATCTGATTTAAAAGTGATTGCTAGTAAGGCTTCTTGTTTTGTTATTTCTGTTTTATCTCGTACAGGTCAGTATTTACTTTTATCTGTGAGCCTAAAGCTTCTTACAAACATGCTTGCTCACTGGCAATACAAAGGTAAGCCTTACAATGTGTGCAGACCTCATCAAGCTTACTGTTTTGAACATAGCATGTATCTGTAGACAAATTTCACAACCAACGAAAAGTTTCTAACAGCAATTTCTACAATGGCTGTGCACATTTTCAGTCCCATAGAACAAATATAGAGTCAGACACTTCTAAAAGAGCCCTCTCCGGTTACTTGTTTTAAGTGTAATAATAACGGTCACTGTGCTGACAGTCACCCTGAGTGATAAGTTAATCCATTTTCCACTACATCAGTGTCTCAGCAAGTTACTCAAAATAAAACTACATCTAGATCTTCTAAATCTTAAACTAAAATAAGAAACATACAATTTACAGCTCTTTAAAAGTCGATTTAAAAATGAATATGCTAAATGCAAGTCAATTATTATGAATTGTTTGGAGTAATTGTTAAGTATTGATATGTTGCCCCACAAATTAAATTGGATGCCACCTATTTAGTCACTTTCCCATCACAAACTATCTTAACAGACAACCCCAAAACAAGTTTATGTTATATTTCATACAAACTATCATCTCTATAATGTTCCTCTTAACAAAATAATAAATTTGAACACAAAAATGATGTCAGACGTACATTAAAGTTTTTGATTTGACGACTAGAATTGATTTGAGTTTATGAAATGCTACTTCTGGTGTGAATCTTTGAACATACGTTATTCGACATGGTTATCCACTGCACTGTCAGAGCAGAGGCATAGAATAAAGGAATTAAACTTACTACAAAAGTTATAACATAAAAAGTAGAGTTAAATGAAATATTTTTGTTAACAGTGATGTCTGTGCCGGCAGCACTCACGTACAAAATTGAAACACTAAGGATAAAAGTAGACACAGCGGGAGAGAGGTGGCTCAAGGGTGCTTTGAAAGGATCAATGATTATTGTTAACATTGCGATAAGTGTAACTATGATTGCTGCAAGTGGAAAGAAAGCTATATCGGCTGTTATTGCATAGACAACCAGCAGTGCAGGGCGTGACAGGTAAAGTATTGACGCATACCATCGGCAATCCCTTGTATTGGGTTCTGTACCATCTTTGTAGCAGCCTTGAAAGGAGTCCATGAAGATGTGCAAAAAGAGTTGCCAGCGATCAGGAAGAATGGTCAGACATTCTTGGAAGCAGGCGAGGGAGTACAGTAGAAACACAGCCACTGGGAAAGCTAGGACACTAAACATAATAATGACAGAAATGAATGCATACACACGATGCTCGGGACCAAAATATGATATTGTGGGATCGTAGAATAGTCTCCACTCATTTTGAATATTTTCTGAACCTTTCAGCTGAGTCACCTTAACAGGAATCAGTAGATAAGAACAGATTATTATGAACTTTACATTAGTTAGAAACAAAAATGCTGAGAAAGCATTTATTAGGGAAGTCTTTATAGACCAGTTCTTGTTGAGTAACTTGAAAGGTTTTGCCATAAAGAGAACTGCCTTGTAATTCTGGTTGTATAGTTGTATGACTGCGTATGTGATGACCATGAGGAACATTGGATATACCGCAAGTAACAAGTCTAAACTGAGGCTAAACATGGAACTTATGTTTAAACAAATATTGTAATCATAGGTACAAAAGAAGTCTAAATTCCATATGCCATATACTGCACCGATAAATTTAATCAATGCTTGTATTGTTGGCTTGTTTCTAGAAACTAGAAGAACTCGTTGAGCTAGTTGAGATGCAGTGATGAATTGTGAAAAAAAGATAAAACCTTGAAGAAAGGAAGAGTGAATGTCTACTTTGAAGAGAAATATTATGAAATAGAATAAAGTTAAAGGCACGTATGCAGCAACAGTGTATTTTAACACATTTAGCAAAGAGCAGTTACCATAAACACATGATACATTGAAAGAATGCACTCGAGGATAGTAATTGTTCGCTTCATCACATTTTCCACACAAACTTCCCTGCCTGTGAAACTCTCCACACGTGAAATGATTCCAGGATGAAATGTTTGGAGGTAGTCTTTTATATATCAAATCTATGTCAGGACCTTTCCTATTATTGCCGCAGTTATATTCACATTGGCCTATCTCAATCAGATCTTTAACTGCATCATATGTCACACAGTAACAATCCAATATGTATGCAGTAGGTGTGTGTTCCTCAGTAGCACCGTCATAACATTTCAACAAGTCTTCATACAAATTTGTACACTCGCACGATTCAGTAGTGAAGTTGTACTTTAACCAAGGAGGGCATAAATTGTTTACGTATGAAAGATCTTTTTCTATGACCACTTCCTTGCTTGCTGTCACATGGTGTTCAGTTGATGCCACTGGTTTTACAAAAATAGATGCTGAAACAACGAGATAGAATTCCAAGAAAATCATATTTACCCAAGTAAGTCAATCGTAATTGCAGCGAAGTATGCCAATCACAACTACAGCAAAGTAGCCACCGAGATTTGCTTTTATAATTTGCCACTAATTGAACAAATGACAAGAATCATTGAAAGCTATAACTTTCAATTAAAAAAGTGGTAAACAGGCGTACTTGTTATTAATATCTCTACTCTAACTTTAAGTGTAATTGTGAAATCTATGTAATGAATCAAAGGCCTGATCACATAGCTGTTCCAAATTTTTTATGTATTCGGTACTGGAAGTTGTAGTTGAGATTCTACACTGTCAGTGCACTTGTAAAAATACACACGCACACACACACTCACACTCTTTAGTTACACACTCTCTAAAATTTAGAGAGAGAGAGAGATAATATCCAGCCACAATGATTAAATGTCATTGTTTGTAAACATTGTCAAGTAATTCTATCTCGATCTCTCTCTCTCTCTTACCCACACTCTCTCTACCATGCTCTCTAAATAGCCGCCCCAAAGATTTAGTGCATCAAGTTAATATTTTGAGGTTGCAATGTTAATTGTGGAATGTAATTGATTACACAATAAATTTGTTTCGTTGTTATTTAGTTAGCTTTAATCAGACAGTTTCACTAAAATGAACAATATTTTGTCAGATCTGCTTTCTTTCCTATTATAAATAACTAAAGCACTGTATTCTCTATAGTGATTGGAACTGCAATAGTAAGTCTCAATGGCAAGGATCCGATGATGCTTAATTAGAGCTGGATTAACTGGGAGTGGCTTTGAATGGCAGGTAGGCAATAACCCGATCTGTTCATTTTATATCATGTAATCTTAATCTGAAACTCTACCAAGTCTAATGAAAAAAATCAACTTTTTTCATGTAATCTTAATCTGAAACTTTACCAAGTCTAATGAAAAAAATCAACTTTTTGGGAGAGAAAAATATAATGGCCTTGCTGAGTTAGCACTTTAATGACATTACAGACCAAAATCATGTTGGGAATCTTCTTGTTTATAATATTATTTAGAAAAGTTTTGGAAATAGTTATGTTATGAAAGAAACACATTAAATTAATGATATTATCTTTAAAATATCAGGCTACTCCGTTCCCTACAATTGAGACTATAATTTGATTAACTGATAATTGTAATGAGATGTATCCAATTTGTTGCTGATATAATAATGAGAAAAACACCTTTGGAGCTAGCCTCTCTGCAACAGCTGTTGTTGTTAATAGGACATTTAGAAAAATAAAGGCACTTAAAAGGGATGGGGAGAAAAAGATAAAGAAACATGAAGAAACAATAAAAAAAATTAAACAGTACATTTGGAAAGGATTGGCAATATTCCCACCTAACAAATCATTGCCCAATTCCTCATTTATGTAATGGTATATTTACCATGGTAACTATGCCTTATTTATTTTGTGTTTGCATTAAGTACACATGAGAATTAATACGAGGTTACTTTGCCAGTTATTCTCTTTACTCTGTAAATACAGTAGGACCTCAGTCTAACACTTTGGGACCACAGGGTGTTCGTTATAGTGAAATGTTCGTTATACTGAGGTTCATTGAGTTTAATTAAATTTTTGACTTCAAATTGTAAATGCCAGCAATGGAGACGGGTGGGAGCAAAACAGCTGCTTTTGCAGTGCGTTTGTGGCATGCACAAAATTTTGCAAATTGTACCGTTTGTTATACCGAGTCATCCTGATAAGTGAGTTCCGTTATACTGAGGTCCTACTGTAGTCTTGTACAGAATTTAGCTTATGTAATGTTTTTTTGAGCCAAGAATAGCCTTAGTACTGTGCCGCCACCACCAGAGGTCTAATGATGCAACAGAGCTGCCTTGGAGTTTGGTGTGCCAAAGACCACCCTGAAAGACCGTATTTCCGGGAGAGTTACTCAAGGCTGTAAGTCTGGTAGATCACCATATTTGACGCATGCTGAAGAGCAAGAGCTCTATGACTGGCTACTTCTTTGTGCTCGTATTGGCTACCCCAAAAGCAGGGATGATGTAATTGGTATAGCCTGCCAAACACTACAAAACAAGAAGGGGCATCCTGTAGAAGATTTCCAAGGGAGGGGGTGGTGGTTGCGTTTCATGCAGCGTTGGCCAAAGCTCACTCTTCGAAAGGGTGATGCCTTAGCTCAGCCTCGGGCAAATGCCGTTAATGCCACCACCTTTAGTAACTACTTTGACCTTCTTAAGAAAACTTTGACAACTCACCATTTGCTTGACTCTCCAAATCGCATATATAACATGGATGAGACGGGATTACCACTTGATCACAAGCCAGCGAAGGTGGTCACATTGAAGGGAGCTAAAAAGGTTCACTGCAGAACGTCCGGAAATAAGATGCAGATTACTATCTTAGCTTGTGCTAATGCAGCTGGCACTGTTATTCCACCCATGTTTATTTGAAGGGAAGAGATTGAATGTGGAGTGGACAAAGGGTGAAGTACCATGCACTTTGTATGGTATGTCAGACAAGGGGTGGACAGATATGGAACTATTCTCCTTTTGGATGAAGGATCTATTCCTCCCGAGTATTCCACCTGCTCGTCCAGTGCTATTACTTCTAGATGGACATTCGTCCCACTACGAGCCAGAAACCATTCGCTGTGCTGCTTCGCAAGATGTGGTGATCGTCTGTCTACCTCCCCATACCACTCATGTGTCACAGCCTCTAGATGTGAGCTTCTTCAAACCACTCAAAGTGTATTGGTCGGAAGTGTGCCATCGATACATGCAAGATAACCCGGGCCGTGTTGTGACCAAGTTTCAGTTTTCGTCCCTGTTTTCTACTGCTTGGTACAAAGCTGTCCGGCCAGAGACAATTGTGAGTGGGTTCAGGAAAGTTGGCGCATGTCCATTTAATTCCAACGCCATCACGGTTCCAGATGTTCCAATCAGCGAGAATCCAGATGGTGCTGGTGCTGATCAGGATGGAAATGAGTCCGATGACAGCGATAGTGCCGATTCGTCTGCTGAATGTGACCTTGAAGAGACTGGGACAAATGTCATGGATGTGGATGGCGATGCAGCTCAGACTACTACATTTAACCCAGAGCAAGTACAATTATTCAAGAATCGCCGTGAAAATGGGTATGCTTGTGTGTGTCTGCAGTGGGCGCATGATCATACTCTTCACATACTTATAAGCAAATTCCAATAAAAGCACACTGTACACTATCTCTGGTGTTAATACACATTTTGTATTAGCCTAATGTTAATTAATTACTTATGTATCCTTATGTTTCTCCTACAGTTAATCCATTTGGGAGTTTCATTGTACACTATTATAGCTGATACCATGTTAATAATCTGTGTTATTTACCATGCAGGTATAATGTGTTCGAGAATGTGAGTTATGTTGACTGGCTTCGTCACAATCATCCCGAAGATCTGCCAGATTATCTGCTGGATGGTGATTTTCAGGTATATTAAACTTTTTGATTTGACGACTCGAATTGATTTGAGTTTACTAAATGCAACTTCTATGGCTAACTCCACCACTGAGGTCTGCTTTTATAATTACTAACTGAATGAACAATTAATTGCAAGCTATAACTTTCACTGAAATATATAAACAGACAATATTATTATTACATTAGTAATTTACATTTGTCAACTCTACTCAAAGTGTACTTGTAACTTCAGCATGAGAGGCAAGGACCAATTCTTAGCTGTGGTAAACTGTTCCAGTATAGGTTCCGATCTCCCTAGTATTGAAGTGGAACAACATCTTAACTTGTCAGTGTCTCGTTAAAATAATGTCAAGTAACTCCTCCTGTCCTTCTAAATTGCCATTGTGTGCATCAAGCCATATAATCTTGGAGACTACAACCTTCACAATAGGCCATTGAAAATGAAACTGATTGCACAATAAATCCATTTCTCATGTTACTACATGATACTAATTTTTATAAACACTACTTTTTTTTACCATATCAATTGGCATTAGTTGATAAAACAACCAGTAGCCTAGGTCTCCCATATAATACTGACTAAACCACCACAAGCCTAATGTCTCACATATTGCCTAGAAGAGGTGTGACTTATTAAAAAGTCTTAGAGTCTGGGAAACCAGTGACACTCTGTCAGTACTTGGATGTAGCTAGTTCAATGGCAGAGCAATAGCCCAATCCATACTGCTTTAATCATGTAATCTATATATGAATTAATTCTGCCCTAACAAAATTAGTCCTTCAAGGACCCCTGAGGGATCTTACAGACTGAAACTCTTTTGGAAATCCTCTTGTTTGCAATTTATAGAATTTGGGATTAGATAGTTTACTAAATTAGCACATTGAATTAATGATGTTATTTTGAATCGCTACTCAGCTCAGTTCTTAGCTGTTGACATGTTAATTTGATGTACTGTTAATATAATGTGATGTGTTCAATTTGATAGCACATAAATACCTCTACAATAAAATGTTGAAGACATTGTTAGCATAATGTTAAAGATTGAAAGGACAAAGAGCATGAAGTAGAGGGATGGGAGAAGGAAAATGAAAGACGAACAAGGACGAAAATAAAAAAAGGATATTTTTGCTGAAGTGGCCTACAGGAGTCTTAGTTAGCCACACCCTTTACTCCCCATGTGTTTGAAGATGGGGCCTTGTAATAGAATGACTTTCTGTCTAATATGTATATTAAATAATGTTTATTTGAAGAATAAGTGATGTGATATTTTGATGTTGAAACAACTATTACTTTGAATAGGTACAGCTGATCAACAATGATCAATACATCACAATTTTCACTCAAAATATTACCAACAATAAAGATTTAAGTCTTCGTACAAGGAGCTTTATATTCTTATGAGCTCATTATAAATTATTCATTTAATGTATTTCTTCGTTCACATTTTATTATTGTTGTTGTTGTTCACACTTCTTGTCCTCAATTGCTGATTGAAAAGAGTGTAATCTAAAATCTCGCTTGATATACCCTGAATGTGCTCAAGAGGGTTATAGTAGTCATCTGGTCTGTCTGTTTGTCTGTCTGTCAGAGTCACATGCTCTGGTTTCAGAGAATACTTACAATTAACCATTGATTTAGATATGAATTTACTCAGATTTAAAACTTTATTGTGCTATATTCTTATATAATTTTGGGCTGATTTTTTATAAAATGTAAACTATTAGGACAGACCACAGAGTCATCCATAGTGTGCAGTATACCCTGCAGTTGTGGTAAAGTATACATAGGTGAAACAACTAGAAGGCTTGAGCAGAGAGTAAAAGAACATTAGGATGCTGTAAGAGAAGTGATGAGAAGGTTTCAGCCATTGCTGAACATGCTTGGCAGCAGCATCACCCTATTAAATGGGAAGAGATAAGAGTTGTAGATGGAGCCAGTAAGAATCGTGAGTAGAAGATCAAGGAAGCTCTACACATACAGATGACACCTGACAACAGCAAGTTTAACAGAGACATAGGTTTAGAGCTTCCAGGACGCTGGCTGTCCATGCTGTATGCAAATCACCCTCCAGGATATAATAAACAGTAAGCGTGCCCTCCAGAAATCTTGCTGTTTACTTTGTGTTATTCTATCACCACAGAGGTTTCAACGTCAGTTGACTCCTGAAGAAGACTTCGGCAAGAAGTTGAAACATCGGGTTAAGTTATAATTAAAAATATTGGCTGTTAAAAAGAGAAATATTTCCTCCTATTATTATAATTATTTCAGCCGAGAATGACTGAATCATTATTATTATTATTATTATTATTATTATTATTATTATTATTATTATTATTATTATTATTATTATTATATTGTCAATGATAATAATAATAACAATTATAATAATGCTATGGTTACAAGTACCATTACAAATCCTCCAAGAAATGAGTGAAATACGAATTCTGTTAGGAAGTCAGTTGGGACCATGCCTGCTCTCTTTAAATATTGATCTCCAAGTGCCTTTAGGAAATTTGTAGTTGTTTTTGGGGGAGTTAGGGTTAAACATGTGAGCTGAGTAAAGTTGACAGTGCCCAAGCAATGCATTTTTTGTGTTATAGATATAGGTGCAGGCTTCAGCCTGCCTGCTCTCTTCAAGTATTGATCTTCAAGTGCTTTTGGGAAATTTATGGTTGTTTTTGGTTTTGGTTTTGGTTTTTATAGGGACAAACATGTGAACCTTTAAAGTTGACACTGTAAAGGCAAATGCATTTTTGTGTGCTATAAATGTAGGGACAGGCTTTAACCTGAAAGTGTGTACTCTCTTTCAATAGTTAAATTACAAAATAATGAGGATTGTAATCATTACTTAACTGCAGTTCGTGCTGTTGAACTCATCCCAAACTGCAAATCGACTGTGACTACTTAAAACTTGAATTTGGGGATATAAAATAAATCATGAAAATAACGGTATAACTAATAAGATGTTAATGCTGCTCTATTGATCAATATGGGTCTTTTCATTATGGTACTACTAATCCTAGTGACCATAATTCTACTTCATTGCCAGTTTGCGGTACAAGTTCATGCTAGAAATGGCATATGTATAAGTTTGTGGAATGACTCTGAGACCATCACAGCAAAATACAGAGAAGAGTGTTCCAATTTTCGCCATCACTTACTAAAAAATTCCACATTTTGCTTGCCTTATCAGGACTATGAGGAGCAAACCACATTTGTGAGTTGGTATTCTTATATTTCTAACATTGTCAAAAAACATTCCACAGTTGGCTTTAATACACAATTATTGTATGGAAGCCATGACATGCTTACTACTGATTCCTCTAAATATTCCTACCATCATGTATCCATTGTCATGGGTGCTGCTCTTTTAAACTTCATAGAAAAAGCTAATTGGCAAAGGATGGCTATTATAGTTGACAGCTCCGGTGAGCATTTTCTTCAGGTAGTGGAATATATCTATAAGAACTTCAAGCCTAAATTCCCATTCCATTTGGCTCAAGTCACTAACTCTGAAGCAGATGTTATAGAGAAAAAATTGAGGACACTAATTAGTCTTAAATTTCGGGTCATAATCACAGTCCTACCTGCAAGCATTCTTGAGGTCATGCTCTGTAAGAGAATGTCACTGGGAATGTCCTGGCCTGAGTATGTGTGGGTAATACTGAATATTGAAGGTGAAAGTTCTGGATATAGCAAGTGTCATGAAAAAATCATTATTTTCCAGAGTTCAACCAGCCAGCAGGGTAGAGAAGTGATTCCAATTAAGTTTGATATGTTGAGAAACATCAACACTGTGGGTACCTACTTTTCAATACCATGTTATCATTACATGAGGACGTCACTGGACGTTTCTATATTCCTGAATCAAAAGAAACGTAAACTAATAGCAAATTTTTCCTTACCTAATAATTTAAGTGCCATCCTCCTTGACTATATTCCATCAGATCTACCCATCGAATCATCAGTTGCCTGGTACATTGTTATTTCCATAACATTTGCAGCCTCCTTCACGTTTGTGACAGCTATGTTTGTTATTTACATATGCCTCCGACAGGAACCATCCATTAAGGCTACTGGAGTAACACTCAATGTTTTGACATTTCTTGGCTGCTACATGCTTTTAATCTATATTCCAGTTGTTAACATTAAAATACTACCCGAGTATCATTTATTTGGCAATGAATTTAAAAGTACCATGTGTGCGCTGGAACTGTGGCTGAATGGGTTCAGCCTTCCTTCAGCTTTGATCGTCACTGTTCTTCTAGTGAAACTGGTTCGAGTTTACAAGCTATTCCACCATTACGGTATGGTAAAAAAGTGGCAGTGTCATGATGCCACTTTAGCAGTTTATGTACTGGCTTTATCTTCTCCGATAATAATGAGTTGTGTAGGAAGTACCGGTATGCATGACTACGTGAGTACAAAGGTTACTCGAGTGTCAAATGGAATCTTCATTGCTTACAACGACTGCCATAGTGACGTGGCCTTGTACTGGCGCATAGGCCAACTTGCCTACTTCTACTTCATCTGTGCTTTGCTGACCATCATGGCTATAAAAACACGCAAAATAAGGCATCAGAATTTTAAAGACACCAAGAAGGTTATTGCGATGGTAATAGCTTCATTTGTAACATCTTGCTTGACACTTGTCTATTTGATTGTGCTGGGAGCCATCGAGTTACACCCTTTGTATTTGTTGGGTTTACAAACTATATCACACACACTGTTTGTTCTGGAGTGTCAGTTTTTCCTGTTTGCTCCAAAAGTCTTCCCACTACTATCAGCAAAAGTATCACACCTGATTTTTTCAAACTCAACGAAATAATTAGATTTTGTCTTGTTTTTTCTTATGTTTTTTTTTACCTGTAATATTCATGTGTTCAGTCAGTAGTTTGGAATTTGTAATGTTTAATTCAAGAAGTAGTCAAGCTTATATGTGAAAGAATTGTACCTTTGATGATAAAAGCATGAAAATTGATACAGTTAGAATATACACTAATTAAGGTTTTGGCTATAGGGGCATTTCAGATTCACCCTGTAATAAAAATTTCACCTCATTTTCAAAATGGCCACCATTTTTTTACATACTGCTGTGGTTATGCTAAATCAAGTTCGTCATAGGATTAGCAATAATCATTGATTTGACCTCACAATATTTTCAACAAAGCTAAATGTTGTCAGAATTCACATTGTGGTTACAACATTATTAATACAATAGTTAATCTGTACAAATCCATGATGAAAACAAAGTTCAGTGCAATGTGAAGCTGTAGCCACAACATGGGTCCTATAGACTTGATTGACTTTTGGTAAAAAAAAGTGGTCCAGCATAATTCCCAGCCTACCTAAACGTTCTCATTCCGATCCCATTCACTGAGAAATGGAGCTCATACTAATCATCCGCAAGTTCACACCTGTTCTTTTCTTTATTATGTTGTGTCTGATGGTGCTGGTAGTCTGACTTTCTTGACATCTGACCCAACCATTGTGCATCAGTAGCTGTACAATCATGAGGACATGTTGGGAGGTTTCTGATAGTGTTAACTGTGCACAACTAGCTACAAAAGAGACACTTGTACATAATTTGTTGGATGAGCAGTATCATTAGCATTGTCTGCATATCATGCTCATGTGCCTTTCGCAAAGCAGATTAAACATCAGTGGAACCAGCCCTAGTTTGTGAGGTTTTTAGGTCTGGAGAGTATTCCAATATTTTTTAGCTTGATAGAGTGGATGTGCCCTTCTATTTTAGTGTAGTGCTGCGCAGGTTTGGCAGGTCTGTAAGTTTGAAGACAAATGACACTAGGTGAAGATCTCAATATAAGATTTTAATTCAGTTAGTGCAGTGCCATGACTTGTAACATCTAATCAGAATTTTTTTGTGATTTTGTTTCTCTTGCTCTATTTTATGATGTGAAACTATGCACTGAGAACAATAAGATCTCCTGCAGTCAATTTGGATAGAAAAAAGCTTGTCTAGAGAAAAGGTTGTCCTATTTTAAAGCATACTATTGGACATTTACATCACATTTGAATATTGGTATGATTTCAGCTGAAGGACTTCCAGCTTATGCTTGTTTGCCACAGCAGATTATTATTATTAAAACTGCTATTGATACTACTATTGTTTAAACTACTATTACTATCATTATTATTATATTATTATTGTTATCACTATTATTGGGTGGTACTGATAACAAAAGCCTAAAATAACAGAACGTGCAAGATTTTGAGATCAAATAAATGGAATCTTCACAAATTTCTTTCTTTCTCACTTCTTTGCTTGTGTATTAAGCAAGCAGTTCTGGGTTCAATCCCCAGTGATAGCCAGACATTTTTAAATTGGTATTGTTAAAAAAAAAAAGCTTCTGGAAGAGAAAGACTACACCATGATGGTATCTTCTTTTTAATGTGTTTATTTGTCTGGCTTCTGCACTAAATTCCAATAAAATATTAATGCATGCATACCATATTATTTCACCAGGTTTTCATTTCAATATTTGCTGCACATAGCCACACACTACATAACTTTATATAACTAAGCAACAAAAACAGTATAGCTATATTTAGTTTCATTTTACCTTAATGTAAACTAATGTGTGATACAACTCGTGGTGAGATTATGGTAATACCAAAAATAAACTTGAGTCAAAATAGTAGATGATTGGATGAAGGAACCTTGCAATATATAATCCTGGTTCTGACTGGTCTGAACTTGTCCCAAGATGTATTACCTTCTTTTCTTCTTCCTTGCGTCTGAAGCACTGATCGAAGCTGAAGACACCAGCTGTGCTTTGTTGGGGAATAAATCAACCAACAGAACTTCACTAGTGGGACTTGTTGAACACAGTTCTATCTTCAATGAGTCTCTTCTAACTATTTGCTATCCACTTTGTGGAACTACAGATGTATATTCCTTTGTGAACTGGTACCTTAATGTTACAAAATATGTGACATTCCTCTTTTCTGGTTGTTCATTAAATTCGTCTTTCATATCATACAAGACCAAAGAAATAAAATTATTTTATCAAAACTGCATCAAAAATATCAATTATTCAGCTGAACGCCTTCAAATTGTCTCTCACGCTTTATTATCGTTTGTTAATTATGCCAAATGGCAGAGAATAGCAATTATCACTGACGCATCAAATTATGTCTACCTAACTATTGTAGATAAGCTTTATAGTGCATTTGAATCTGATTTTGATATTTCCATTTTCCAGATTTTTCATTCTGAAACGATTGTGCATAGGACCTTGAGCAGGATCAGAAAATTGAAATTTCGTGTAATCATAGTTTCTTTGCCAAAGAAACTCCTTAATTTAGTGATGTGCGCAAGTGTCAATCTAGATATGAATTGGCCAAGTTATGCCTGGCTGGCTGTTGATCTAGATGACCACTCTTCCATCTCCAACATTTACTGCAGACAGCAGTTGATTGTATTTCAATCGCCTTGCCTAACGTACAACCAGATATCAAATGTTGTTTCAATTTACATGTGGAAAGATGAGATCCTACATCTCATTTCAAGCTATAACCTTTCTGGAGGTTTGTCTCAAGTAAATCTTAGTTTTATACCGGCAGACTTAATTCTGGAGTCTTTATTGGTCTTTTATATCGTCAATTCTACTATAATAATTGTGGTTGGTATATTCCTGACTTCAGTTTTGATACTTTACCTGAACTATAGAAATAAACCAGACATCAAGGCCACTGGTGTGTCACTGAACCTTCTGACATTCTTAGGCTGCTATTTGCTGCTGTTATATCTCGTTCTATTGAACTTTAATGCCCTTCCAAATAGCTACAGGCCTGCTTTAGCGTTTGCCAAGTCCATGTGTAAACTGCAACTATGGTTTAATGGCTTGAGTATACCAGCTGTCCTCATTCAAGCAATTCTACTAGTGAAGTTAATTAGGGTCTTTAGGCTGTTTCATTTTTTCCATGTAATTAACAAATGGCGGTACAAAGATGTGACTCTCTCACTGTATGCCCTTGCGCTCACCTCTCCTGTTGTCTTAGTGTGTACAATACAGACTGCACTTGATCCTCATGACAGTGTCTTGACAACCACCACCTACAGAGGAGTTCCAATTGCTTACTATGAGTGTAAAAGTGACAGTGAGTTCATTTGGCTGTTGGCTCAACAAGTGTACATATTTCTGCTGAGCATTGCTCTAATAGTAATGGCCATTAAGACTCGAAACATTGAGCATGCTCGCTTCAAGGACACTAAGAAAGTGATTGCATTAGTGTTTGTTTCACTCGTCACATCATTGGGAACAGTTGGATATTACATCATCTTTGAGGTCATTAAAACGCATCCGTTGTACGGATACCTTCTACTGTCTGTATCTCATGCTTTGTTTATTATTGAGTGTCAATTTTTCTTGTTCCTGCCCAAAATTCTTCCCTTGGTAAAGGAGAAAGTCATTTCATTGCAATGAGCATGTTCAATTAGACAATACTTCTACATGCATAATCTCATAGACATTTAAATTGTTGGACTTGTTTCAATATAATATAACCAATAGAAATGTATATTTACTCTAATCTATGCAATATTATCAGAAATATGTATGTATGTATGTATGTGTGTGTATGTATGTATGTATGTGTGTGTGTATGTATGTGTGTATGTATGTATGTGTGTATGTATGTATGTGTGTATGTATGTATGTATGCATGTATGTATGTATGATTTACAGCACTCAGTGTATAGATTGAAGTAAAAGAAATAGAATGTAGAAACTTCTGCTATGAACTGTATTCTATTTTTGTAGTACAGGCATAGGCATGATTATAAATATGGGGTACTTTGTGGTCAAACCCAGATTACTTCAGATCATAATAAACAAATAGCGTTTGCAACAGCAAAGTAAAACACTCAATTTTATGTATGCACATATTTTTCTAACAAAGTTAGCGGAACACTAGCTATCTACAACATCAACTTGTGTTTCATGGCGATATGAATGAGCAGTAATGGTGATCAATTTGTGGTTGAATGTGATTGTAGACAACAATCTCATTCCGTGAGATATGACATATACATTACCTCCCCACACTCCATTCTCCCCCCTGCTCCCAATCCCACCCTTCTGCTGCATATATCAAATTGACAATAATGATGGCCTTATTTTCCTCAGGTTGTTTTCCCCAAAGGTTAACAATAGCTGCTGAAGTATAGCAAGACAGGCCACGATAGAGCTGTCCACTACCACTAAACTTTTTGCACACCTACTCATTCCCTGATGTAAGAGTTGTGGACACTTTCTTCTAAATAGTTTCATGGTGACTTCTTCCTGCTTTAGTGACCCCCCCCCCCCCCCCCCCACACACACACACACACATATACCAGATAGCCCCAGCTAACAAGGTTACTGACCAGGTAAGCACTGAAGTAGGATAAAAAACAATGAGTTGAGGGAGATGACTTACATACCTTGCCACTCCTAGAGTGAGACATAAACAGAATAATTTATTAAACATGAGGACAGAGTATTGCTAACACACAGTCTCATGGTAATAAAATGCACTAATAAAAGAAAAGCATTAGAATGATCCTAGCATTCATCCGGGGAGGATCCACAGAGGGGTGGGTTGAATCAAGTTTATTTTATGATGAACAAGGGTAACAATATGACAACTGCATGCTAATTTATGCTCTTTATTGATAAATGAATGTCCAAATCATTTGCATATTAATTTAGACCAAACTACTTTGGCACATCCCTGTCATTGGTGCTGAACCTGCTTTAGATCACGTTCAACGCATACACCAAGTGGAGATGTCTTCACAAGTATTTGATTTTCATGTTGTGTCTGCTATGCTTGCCCACAGCAATACACTAGTGAACTGCTTTGGTTTTGTTTCATTTGTAGCTAGCTTATTACAAGTGATATCTGACCACCAGGCTTTCTTTGTGAATCTTAATAGTGGCAGCTGCTTTCTGACTGTTATGTTCATAGTTATCACCAACTCAGCATAGGTTGATAATGAAATTTGCATTTTAGGTAAGTTAGGAAAGGGATAACTGTGCTAAAAACATTGACGCTATCACCTGGCACTATAGAACTTTTTTTTTTAATATGACATTGTTCATGACATTGTTTTGGTTTAGATGTATTTTCCCTCTTTCATAGGATTTTTTTAACAATAGAATTAAACAATTCACAAGCGTCCTGCCACAGAGCTACAACAACCAGCTTTTGAAAGAAAGAGAATAGAGAATACATCTAATGAGTGAAAGAAGGCTGAGAAAAAACTACAAAATATTTATGACAATTATGTTCAAAATTAATACAAATTGTTTAGCTAATTGCACAGACCACACCTTTCACAGGCAAACGTATAAATGATATATAAAATAGCCGAAAATCACTAGAAAATGAATAATAGCTAAAAGTACTATCACAGACTTTAAAATGAAATCAATATTTTAGAATAACAAAGATTGACTGTTAAGCTACTGAAGATCAAACCTCTAAGTAAAGAAAAGGTTACAAACATCGCAAACAATCTCTCTTGTTTGAAAGGGTTTGTCAGAATAGCAATTATACTAGCAAGAACAAAAAGAACAGACAGAAAAGGAAAAATAGCTGGATTTAAAACAGCTGCATACAATACGCAGGATGAAATATTAACAAAGAAAGGAACGACAGAAAACCATCGGCAATCTCTTGTAGCAAATTCAAATCCATTCTTGTAACAACCTTGAAAGGAATCCATGAATGTGTCGAGAAAGACTTGCCAGCGACGTGGAAACATCTGCAAAAGTCTTTGATAAAATCTGAAGTAATAAAAAATGTGAACCCATGTTGTGGCTACAGCTCCACATTGCACTGAGCTTTGCTTTCATCATGGATTTGTACAGATTAACTATTGTATTAATAATGTTGTAACCACAAATGAATATTTGCAGTGGAAGCATAATAAATATGGAAAATACACCCAAAGCAAGTACGGCATATGGAAGATGATCTCTTCCAAAATACAAGACCTCAGCATCGTAGTAGAGCCTCCAGGAAGAAGAGACATTGCCAGGTGGACTGTATTGGTATACTCTCACTGGTACTAGCAGATCAAAACAAACTCCTAGGAACTTAACATTACACATGATCAGAAAACTAACAAAGGTATCTACAATTGAAGTCTTAATGTCCCAATTATCCTTGAACACATGAAAGAAACATTTAAATGGCTTCCACGCTAGAACTAGCAGCTTGAAATTCTCGTCATCAAGCATGGTCAGACCTAATGTTGCCAGCATAAGCAATAGCGGGTACACACCTACAATATAATTGAGAGCCAATGGAACTAATGTGTTTGTACGAAGGCAGAGTTTATGATCATAGAAATAAAAGAAATCAAGACTCCAGATTCCACAAGCAGACAAGACAAACTTCATACACATTCTAACAAATCTTGATGAGCCTTCTGCCTTCATGAGATACACTCGTGAAAACATAGGTGAACACAAAACCTGACAGAACATGATGTAACCGTGGAATGAAGACGTCAGGATATTCAAATTGAGGTAGACAATTACAAAGTAAAAGATTGAAAGTGGAAGAAGTACAAAAACAAAGTACTTCCATAAAAAGGGGACTATTACTCCTGTGCAAGCAACACAGTGCAGGTCATAAGAATGAAGACGAGGATAATAACCTGCACTACAAGAGCTGCACAAACTTCCACGTCTGTTGAAACGTTTGCACAGATCCAGGCCATTGGAATACTTGTCTTCTGCAGTGTTCAAATAGCCACACCCATAAGGACATTGTCCCACCGTCATCACTGCCTCAGTTTCATTCACAGTAACACAACCACACATGACCTTACTGGAGACATAGCCGCCACCACAGTTGAGCTTCTCAGTCATAGCTTGTGGACACAAACACGATCCATTGATATATCTAGACCACAGAGAATACTGCAGTGATCCATTACTTGCAGAGACTAGAGCCAAGCTTGTAGAGGTTTGGACTGAATGTTGAAAGACTCGTCTGCCAGAAGCTGATGCTAATTCAACATTATTCAATGCACTGCAGAAGAAAATTATTAACAAGTCAGATTTAGCATTCATGCTTGAGACTATTCAATATAAAAAATATTTTGTCTTGGCTATTGGCAGAAACTTGAAGGAATTGTTAATATCATTCCTCAGTGTTCCTTTTTGTATTGAAAGCTGTAGTGGGTAGTGGGAGTTACAACAACACATACATAGCCAGAGGCTTAAAAACCACGAAAATAGCCCAGTTGCAAAAACAATCTCATACCTGAATTGTAAAATATCCATTGAGTATCTGAAAGGGGGTGACACAACTGACAGAAAACAATTTTAAGTTCAATAACCATTGGGAAAATGAAAGCTCACAAACAGATTACAGTTGCTGTGAATTGAACAATAGAGCACAGACACATGTGAAAGAAATGTGATGATGTTGGTGAGGTTTTGAAGGATCATGCTAAGTTTGTGAAGAATTGGTGTTCATTAGGTCCATGGAGAGACTAGAAGAAGTAGCTAACGATACGAATAGTAAATGAGCAAATTTAAAGATAGGGTGCTGAAAATAATTGGAGATTGAGTGGTGAAATAAAAAGGAGATTCAAGATAACTGGTGACACTAAAAGCATGAATAACATATTGTGGTAAATTTACTAAAATGGGCAGCAGCTCTAAAAGCATGCATGACTAAAAAATCCATGACAAGAAAAGGTGGAATGACAAGCAAGAAATTGGAGGAAGAATAATGAGTGATCTTTTTAAGATCTTCTTGTCAGTCCTTTATACCCCAGTGAAGTAAAATATGACTGTGTAATATAATTAGTTGATAATAAATGTTGTATGTGGTTATTATAATAGGACATATTTCTCTTTTTAACTGCTAATATTTTTATGTGGTAATTGTTATTTGCGGGAGGGACAGTTGAAAATTGTTGCACATATGCTCTAAATCAAGGTGACTTAGTGTTCAGGTCTCACAGAGACTCTTGGACAACAGGTTCTACTTGAAAGACAAAGATCCAATTGCAGCTGCAATTTTGGAGTCCCTTACCTCATTATCTTATATCATACCTGCCAAAACCAATGTGGTTAGTTATATCATTGTATTCACAATCCTTGTCTGTTGTGAACTTGACTGCAAATTTAACATAACCACAACTAATTTCTAATAATATCAACCTGGGCTAAGACTGAGGTAAACACACAGTTTCTAACTTGTTACAGTTTTTGTTAAGGTATGCTGCCACCAGTTCCAGTGGCTAACATATTTCACATTCTGATGGGTGGGACTGCAGCACAAACCAAAGGACAAGTAAATGATGACAAATGCAAAAGTCCCTGCTACTTTCCCCTTGTGACATGATTTCTTGCTTTGCCAATTAATCCTTATTATACTAATATAGGCATTTTTTACTTCAATGGAACAAAAAATATTTGTCAATCGTAGCCCAGTAAACAGACTCAAAAACTCTGTGTGTCCTATTGAACTGTTCCCAGTTTTAAATATTAGCTATAACAAGATATTTAGGCATTTTCCTGGTAGTCTCATCTAGGCTATCTGAAGGATATTCCAATCACTCAGCAGCATGGGAGGGTACTCTCAGCCTAGTCTCGCGGGCCAGAGTGATTAGGTAAAGGTTCTGGCCCCGCAAGAATACTCTAATCCCCATCCTAGGGGAAGAGAAAATGTTGAAGGATTCAGCTCACCAGAAAATGAGAGAATTTTCATGGGAAACCCCAATGAGTTCTCCAGCTCATCAGGTGATTGATTGATTTCAAAATTTTAACAGATAATCAAATCTTATGGCAGCATTTGCAGCAAAAAAATTTTTTTCTAATCAATGAATTTGTTAATATGCAAAAATTTGGTGCTAATGGTTGTGTCAAGATGAAATACACAATAATGCTGCTTTTAAAGATTCTGCACAAGAATTAAGGTCTAAGTCCCTCAGCAGTTTCAACAGACCATCCCATGTAGCTGGGTAATCAGATGAACCACGACTGATCCATTCTTGGATAACATCTTGGAGGCATTGCCTGATATCTCCTTGACGATAAGTAAAAATACCATCCAATTCAGGTGCACTCAGGTCCAAGAACAGTCCGGCATCATCCCACTTATGAATCATTGCATCTCTCAGTCTCAGAGTCTCAGTCCGGCCGTCTTTGTCAAACCACCTCAACAAGATTAAATTTTTCAACACAAATGGAGGACCTGGAACATAATCAAATTATTTTTTCAAACAAAAATCATTATTGGAAGAATTGACATTATTAGGAGTGAAATTTTCACCTGCAGTGTCCATTTCAATTGTATTTGAGCTGGATCCGATAGAAGATACATCACCTACAGTAATAAAAATATGTAATACGCTTGTCTGTCAGTAACGATGACGATAGTGACTGACCGTGACACAGTATGTGTATGCATGAATAATTCATGATCTTACTAGAGTTGGTAAATCATGGTCAATATAAACTACTAACAATAGTTTCACTTACTGTCAGAGATCAGATCTTTCTTCTTTACCACTACTACAGGATCTTTCTTCTCATGATTTTTCTTCTCTGCCACAGGATCTTTCTTCTCTACCACACAATCTATATTCTCATATTTCTATACCAAATAAAACAGAGTTAGTTATTTAAAGTTAGAATACACAGTCTATTTCTACATACCGGTCCATACCAAATGAGGTGTCTATTGGTGAGTACAACTGCTTGTGGGTTGTTTGGATTGAAGAGACATGTCATAACCTTTGGAATTCAATCTGTCTTATCTACCACTCCAAGATGATTTTCTCCTTCATGTGACCTACAGTCAGAGGCAAACTGGTAGTCCAAGTCGATGTTGTAGTTGAGCATTCTGGAACTAGCCTTCTTTAGAGTGTCCTCTATTTCTTGTTTTAGAGCAGTACATTCATGGTGAATGGAGTCTTGGAAACTAAGTTGACATGCTATGACTTCAAAATGTTTACATCGAGATATAAATGTTACATGAACTATTTTTGTTCCGTACAAAAACTGCACCATGTTTTTCTTGACACCTTCTCTAATGAAAATGAAGGAATTGTTAGATATGAAACAAGCCATTGCAGCTGGAAAGAGTCCCATAGGAGTAAAACCACAACTGAAGTATATCAAGAGAGGCTCCACAAAACATGATTTACAGGATTCCTTGTGGAATAAGTCCAGTTCCTGATCACGGCAGGTAAAGCGCAGCGGACCGAGGTTACCGGCGATTAAAGGGACTGGCAATCAAATGGGTGGAGGGTATTAGCCCGAACACGTATACGGTTCGACGCATGCGCCGGGACCGGGGTAAGGGACATTGGCCCGTGTAGTGGGCACCAGTTGGAAAAATAAAAGAGAATGGAGAAAGATAAGACAGAGAGGACATCCAGAACGGTGGGCAAGGCCACGGCAGTGACCCATGGCAGGGATGACGCGCCGGCACCGAAGAGGTGGAAGGGCACGAGAAATTTGGCGGAGGGTAGTGAGGAGGAAGGACTAGGGGATGACGGCTACGCTGAGGTGGAGCAGAACTCCAAGATGATATGGGTGCTAATGACTCAGATGGGGGCCCTACAAAAGGCAGTCATGGAGAGGCTTCCAGAAAGAAAGGGTACGTGGTGAGCGGGAGCTGGGGTGGAAAATGGGGTTAAGTACGTGAGAGTGAGAGGAAAGAAATTGTCAGGGACGTGGGAGAGGAGGACTGGAAGGCTAAGGCAAACGTTCCTGACGCTCACCTCCGTGCTAGCAATAGTGCGTGACAAACTGAGCTCAGCGGGCTTTGTGGAGGCGTCCAGGGGGCGAGTGCTAGGACGTGTAAGTATAGCAAGCTGAGCTGAAGGAGGGAAGCCAGCTAAAAAGGGGGGGCAGCTGGGGACAGGGGTCCAGCGTTGGAGGGCAACGCTGTGAAGTCCCCAGATATCAGAGGGTAAATAAGGGGGAGGGGGTCCAGTGTTGGAAGGCAACACGGTGAAGCTACCTGAGAAAGGGGGACGGCAGGGGACCAGTGTTGGAAGGCAACGCTGTGAAGCCGTAGAGGGAAATGGTGGGTGGCGGGGGAACGGCGTTGTAAGGCAACGTGGGGAAGCCACCAGGGGAAGGAGAGTGGTGTAGGACCAGTGGGGAGAGTCAGCGCTGTGAAACCACCGGGGGGGGGGGGGGGGGGGGGGGGGGAAGGAGGGTGCCAGAGGTCCCGTGTTGGAAGGCAACGCGGTGAAGGCACGAGATAAGAAGGAGTGTCAGTGGTCCAGGGCTGGGAGACAGACCTGTGAAGCATTTAGAAAGAAGTGAGTGACACGAGAGTCCAGTGCTGGAGGGGGCAGCATTGGGAAAGGGTGTCAGGAGTGAAGAAGGCACGAGGGGACGAGACAGGTGAGGCCAAGTGTCAGGGTGTCTCGTCCGGGGAAGGTGCCAGACAGAGCAGTGAGTGCGCGGGCGAGTAGAGAGGGCAGAGCACCAGGAGAGAGTGGTGCCTGCTGGGAGCTCTGGGTAGTGCTCGCTAGTGAATGAGGTGAGCCACTACGGAGGGACATGGGCATTGACATGTTCACGTCTGTGTTGTTAGCTGCCATAGACAAAGTGGCGGAGCTGGCTGAGGCTGCCAGGATCAAGGGAGCCGCTGGGGCACCAGCGGGAGAAAAAGGGGGCGAGAGGCCACTGTTCCAGAAGCTGCTGGACAGTTTGAAGGATGCCAAGGCGGAGGAGAGCGAGGAGAAAAAAGCAGCCAAAGTGGTGCATCTCCTGAAAAATCAACCACCACTGCCGAGCAAGGTGGTCGAGAGGATTAGGGAAGGCTCTTTCGTAGACTTTGCCTTCTTTCCCGTGTTTGATGACGGACCAGGCGAGGCAGGAGACTGGAAGCTCAGCTCGAGCAAGGCCAGTGAAAGCTCGAGTGGCGGGTTCGGCAAGAAGAAGAACCCCAAGGAGGTGCCAGACTTGACAGGGTGGAGCACGTGTTTCACGTTGTTTCAAGTGGCGTGGGCGTCCAGCAAGCCTGAGATGTGGGTCCCACTGGCAGCCTACAGGGAAGTCATATTCAAACTGGCGAAGAGGCACCAGTGGGCCCAGGTCGCCCGGTATGACAGAAGATTTAGACAGGAGGCGGCAGGCAGGGACGACGTAAAATGGGAAGATGAAAACCTGTCCTTGCTGCTAGACGTGGTCCACTCCACGCCACAGGTGAAGGCAGAGCCAAGGCAAGGGGCGGGGGGAAGTGGCCCCCCGCTGAGAAAGCTCGAACAAAGAAGGAGGGGTGCCTGCTTTCGTTTTAACAGGGGCGAAGGCAGGTGCAACTTCGGAACCCAGTGCAGGTTCAGCCACGTCTGCTCCAACTGTGGAGGTGAGCATTCGGCTATCCAGTGCAACAGGCCAGGAGAAAGGAAGTAGACAGTCGTCATAACTGGCACAGTACTTTGTTGTCACATTGCTAATAGTGGTATTCTTCAAAAAATTTAAAAAAAAAAAAAAATGGATGTAGTTTTTACTCAAATACGAGTCAATGCAAAGGGGTACGAGTTCAGTTAGGCAGTCGAGAGGGGGAACTGCGGGGGGAGAGAGTGAATCGAAGGGAACGAGAGAGAGAGAAAGGGGGTGTTGATACTTGCAGTTAGGGCACGGGGAAGGGAGCGGGAGGTTGTACTTAAGGAGGAAGGGGCGGGTAGTTTAGGGCACACATGCACGCACGTAGTTTAGGATGGAGAGGTGGCACAGTATGAGTGGGCAAAAGCTGACAAAAGGTTATGCTCTTGCAGGTTACCGTTTCACAAATCAATTGAGAGAACTCGAGCAAAGGTCGGAGGGCTCGAGCAGTAGAGTGCTGCAGGGAGCGGAGGATGTAGTGACCCCTCTGGTGTGGCAGCAGTGGGAGGAGGAGCTGAGAGATCACCCGGACAGAGAGTGGGCGGAGCTCCTAGTGAGAGGCATCAGAGAGGGGTTCCGCCTGGGACACGACCAGAGCAAAGTTGTGCTGGAGGAAAAAGGGGGATCCATGTACGAGGCCTCTCAGCACAGAGAAGTGATACAAGAGTACCTGGCAAAGGAGGTGCAGGGCAGGAGAGTCTGGAGGATGGAGAAAGACACTGCGGGAATTCAGTGTTCGCCCTTCGGAGTGATTCCCAAGAAGGGCAGGCCAGGCAGGTGGAGGTTGATTGTGAACCTGTCTGCGCCGGATGCCCACAGTGTCAATGACGGCATCGACAGAGAGCTGTCGAGTGTGTCGTACACATCAGTGGACGATGTCATAAGGAGGGTGCTGGAGCTGGGGGAGGGGGCCCAGATTGCTAAGGCTGACGTGAAAGCAGCCTACAGGAACATTCCCGTCCACCCCAGAAATCGGTGGCTGCTGGGAATGAGGTGGGAAGGCGAGACCTTCGTCGATGGCACCCTCCCATTCGGGCTCAGGTCAGCCCCTCTGTTGTTTACAGCAGTGGGGGATGCCATAGAGTGGATTGCCACGAGGAGAGGTGCAGTATGGCTCAGGCACTATATTGATGATTTCGTGGCAGTGGGGCAGAAAGGCACTGACCAGTGCGAGAGGACCATGGCCGTATTCAAGGAGGCGTGCCAGCGGCTGGAGATGCCGCTAGACGAGAATAAGGAGGAAGGTCCCAGCGAGGTGCTGACCTTCCTCGGGTTGGAGATAGACTCGGTCAGGATGGAGGTCAGGTTACCTCAGGAGAAACTGTCCGAGATGAGGGCCCTCCTAAAGAGATGGAGGGGCATGAAGTCCTGCAAGAGGAGGGACCTGGAGTCGCTGGTGGGGTCCCTCAACCACGTGTGTAGGGCAGTTAGGCCAGGTAGGGCCTTCAAGAGAAGGTTGCAGAACCTCATGACCACAGTGGAGAGAGACGGTCGCAGAGTGAGGCTGAACGTGGAAGCACGGGCAGATATTGAATGGTGGCACCAGTTCGGGCTGAGGTGGAACGGGACCTCTCTCATGAAGGCTGTGGTCGTGGACGGAGAACCACAGGAGGAGATGTTCTCGGACGCGTCCGGGAACTGGGGATGTGGCGCAACTTGGAAGGGCAGGTGGTTTCAGATCCAGTGGAGCGCTCTGCCGGGGACGAGTGAGTGGGGCATTATGCCCAAGGAGATGCTGCCAATTGTGGTAGCGGCAGTAGTGTGGGGCGCCCGATGGAAAGGGCTAGTCATTAGAGCCCGGTGCGACAACATGTCGGTCGTGGCTGCCGTGCAGGCGGGTGCCTGCAAAGAGAGGTAGTCCATGTACCTGTTGAGATGCCTGGCATTCGTAGAGGCGAGACTGTCTGTGACAGTGAGGGCAGAGCACATCAGGGGGTCTGAGAATGTGGTGGCAGACGACCTGTCCAGAAATAGGTTACAAAGTGCTCGTTCTACCATGCAGGTGACGGAGGAGGAGCCAGTGGCAGTGCCGGCAGAGGTCCTGGGGATGCTGACCACGGCAAGTCAATCCTGGTCAGGGCAGGAGTGGAGGAGGCTGTCGGAGCTGCTATTGACCTCTCAATAGCGGAGCCCACGCGGAGGCGGTATGCCTCCGCGTGGAAGAGGTACGCGGACTGGTGCGGGAGTCTGAGGGAAGATCCTCTGCCAATCACGGAGGACAAGGCCATGGCGTACGTGGTAACCTTGGCCAGGGAGGGGTTGAAGGCCGGGACGGTGAAGTACCACCTGGCCGGCATGAGGATGACTCAGATCAAGGCAGGCATGGCCGCACCGGATTGGGGTACCATGGACAGACTGACCCAGCTGAGGAAGGGCCTGGCACGGATGGAGGTCGTGGGCAAGAGAGACGACCTGAGGAGAGAGCCCGTGAAGTGGCACCACATGAGGGCCATGCAGGCTGCTTGGACGACAAAGGGAGAAAAAGGAAAGATGTTGTGGGCTGCGGCCTGCATGTGCTTTTTCGGTTGCCTGAGGGCAGGAGAGGCTCTGGCTCCAGAAGGAGTGGAGTTCGACGCGAAGGCCCACCTGTCGTGGGGGGACGTGCAGTTGGAGGACGCCCCAAGCCCCAAATGGATCCGAGTTCGGATAAAAGAGTCCAAAACGGACAGGATGAGAGTGGGGGCCTTCGTGACCCTGCACAGGACTGACCTAGACGTCTGCCCAGTGAGAGCTGTGTTGGTTTTCATGGTATGCAGAGCGTCGGGGCCGGGTCCGTTCTTCACTGGGCGAGACGGAGTGGGTCTCACCAGGCGGGACTTCGTGGTGGAAGTCAGAAAGGCCCTGGTGGAGAGAGGGATACCAGAGGCAGGAATCTCCGGCCACAGTTTCCGTATTGGGGCAGTCACGGCAGCGGCCGCTGGCGGGGCCTCGGAGGAGGAAGTAAAAGCCCTGGGGAGATGTTCCCTTTCTAGCCCATGTTGCCAATCGTACATTGAACAAAACTCAATTGCTAACAAACACATACGCATGAGGGGAATAAATGTAATCATGATACCTTGAACTCTGACTAGTCGTGGCTGCTGTTCTCAGCCTTGATCGTCTCTGTCCACTTCCTGGCCGAGGAAGCTTGGTCTCCCTCCTCTCTCCTAATATAGCCCTTGTACTCCCTGCTCCTACGGGTAGCAAATAGAGGGTTGCCTAGGGGGGCATGAGGGGAAGTAAGGGTGAGACTAGTCCTACGTTAAGGGGGTAGTGTGTGCGTCGGAGCAGTCGGGGCTCTCCGAGGGGTCATGTTGGGGAGTGTTGGTGGAGAATGTGCAGCTGCGGCAGGATAGATAAGCCTCAGCTGCGCAAGGGCGAGCCTCAGGCGATGGCGCCTGGGGCGCGCCAACCCCCAGCAGGGCCTCATCGGAGGCGTGGCCGAGCAGGAGACTCGGCCCGCACGCGCGACTGCAAATCTCCGGCACACACACTTCAATGATGAGCAAAGCCAACTGTAAGTTATCTTGTCAATGTTTCACCAGTCCCTCAGCAGGTAACGGCAGGTAAAGCGCAGCGGACCGAGGTTACCGGCGATTAAAGGGACTGGCCATCAAAGGGGTGGAGGGTATTAGCGCGAACACGTATACGGTTCGACGCATGCACCGGGACCGGGGTAAGGGACATTAACCCGTGTAGTGGGCACCAGTTAGAAAAATAAAAGAGAATGGAGAAAGATAAGACAGAGAGGACATCCAGAACGGTGGGCAAGGCCACGGCAGAGACCCGTGGCAGGGATGACCCCACCCACCGCATCCCAATTAATTCAAGGGAGGGTAGTAAGGGAGGGGGTGAATTTCTCCGGGTATCCTAGGTTGGCGTAGGGTATTCCGTGACTGATTTGGAGTCACGGGTAAAGGGGGGAATGTACAGCTGCGGCAGGATAGATAAGCCTCAGCTGCGCAAGGGCGAGCCTCAGGCGATGGCGCCTGGGGCGCGCCAACCCCCAGCAGGGCCTCATCGGAGGCGTGGCCGAGCAGGAGACTTGGCCCGCACGCGCGACTGCAAATCTCCGGCACACACACTTCAATGATGAGCAAAGCCAACTGTAAGTTATCTTGTCAATGTTTCACCAGTCCCTCAGCAGGAAACTAGTGTTTTCTAACACGCAAGGCATGATGTATTCTTTCTCTTCTTCTAAGACTGGATCAGTATCAGAAGATTCAGCTGGCACAATCTCAGCAATGATATGAAGGTGACCAAGCAAAGCTACATGTTGATGTGGTGGAATCAAAGCTGTAGCTGCTTTCAAATCTTTCATGGTGAACAGACCTGTATTCCTGAATTTCTGGGCTGTAGCCTGACCTACGCTATCAAAACTCATGGCTTCAAGAATGACACCAGCGATACTACGCCCAACTAAGCGATACTGTCCTGGATGTCTACGATCGGCAGTAGGAGCTTGCACGTCCGGTTTCTTGAGGAATTAATCACGTGCTGAAACATTTGTGAAGTCCCCCCCGCGCGGTCCTGCGCGGGCGCGCTTCTGCTACCACCTTGGACAGTCGAACTCAGCCTTTTTCAGACTCGTCGCTGCAAAGCAAGAAATCAACAACATTATTATCCTCCAACACTGTCATGGCGTGCTGGACGGTCATATAAAGGAGAGAAACGCGCGCTCTGTTATTGCTGCTCCTTTAAAAAAAATCCTAAAGAAAGACCCTGGTATTGTAAATATAATGGAAAACCCGGATAATGTTGATGACAATCTAGAGAACAGCAATAGTTGAAGGAGACTTCCAGGTTGCTCAATTTATAACTACCATACACTCCCACAAGGAATAATATTTATGTAGCAGATTTAAAAGTAAGCTCACATGCACAATGTCAAAACTTTTAGATGTAAGTTACTAATCAATTAAATTGTCGATGGATTCAAAAGAAATCTTTCCAACATCTTAGGGATGATTTTTTCTCGCTCAGAAGCGTCGACAGTTTCCCAAAACAAAAGTTTCAGCGCTCGTGGATGTCTCTGACCAGTTTGATTTCTCCGTCCTTGAAAAAGGATATTCGTTGAAGGCACACATCCTGGTCGAAATCGAGCGTGTCTTTGTGGTCCAATATAGCACGGTAGGATTCCTCGAAGCTCCAGAAAAAGACCGTGCTAAGATCTTCACCACCTCTGTTAAAACCCGCGCAACTGTGGGTCGCTCTCCATGACGACGTCGATCCAGGTGGAATGCTACTTCCCCCCTGTCTTTATCGCAAGATTAGATACACTCGGTATTTCAGAGTAAACTAAAGTTACTCTGAAATACCCAAGTGTATCGAATATGGAGCTGATACCTACTGTATAATAACAAAATAATCTTTCCATTAAATTCAAATACACATAACATAATTTTATTAGTGTCACATAAAAATCTGTTATCTCTTGGGTGGCCATTGTCTTCCCACAACTCTGGAGGGTATAGGGGGCTTGTTGGCATCACCTGAGAACAACAACAAATTAAAAACAAGACAAACAAACATTACTTGTTAACATTGGCACAACAATAATAACACTTTGTAATAATAATCCTATGTGTGTGCATATGTAAGTGTGTGTGAGTGCGAGCGTGTGTGTGTATGTGTGTGTTGTGTGAGTGTGTGCGCACAAAGACTGAGACAGCAACATCAAAAGTAGGGAGGGCTCGAGCCCCCAGCCCCGGTACGATGCGATACTCGGACATGGGTTCATAGTTGTCGAGCTCGTTGTCTGAAATCTGATTGAGGGAGGAGTTGGAGCTGGTGTGATGAGAGCCTGACAGCGGTCTCCAGCTGAGACCCAGCTGCTGCTGCTCTAAGAAATCTCCAGAGCTGGGAGAAATGCTGAGACGATGCTTTGACTAGTAAGGTGTCGGTATTTGAGGGAAACTTTCTCGCTGCTTCCGCTGCAGCAAGGGGGCGTGGACGAAGGAGATGGCCTTGCTGGGACTACCGCCTCCGATCTCAGTGTCCTTGTACGGTGTGATGCGACGGCCAGCGGAGGATATTGCAGTCGCATGACGGATTTTGGAAGGCAATGTCGAGTGCCTGAGAGTGAGAATAGCAGGCATGTATGTACATGCATGTAGTACTAGTGGTGTGCTTGAGCACAAATGGCGAGCGAGCTTTAAACTACACTATTGTTAAATGATTGATTTTAACAAGTAACACTCAAGCTACTAAAATAATAGTCAAGTAATTAAATTACGTATGAGGTAAAGGGGATTCAAAGCCATAGTAACCGCTCCCAGCAACTGTTTGAATTGAAAAAGAACAAAATCAAGTCACTTTATTTAAAGTTTCCTTTGTGTCATTCTTAATAGTAGTTGTAACGCACAATACTTTCACACAACTGAACATACCTACGCAAGACTTACCTTCGCGGTTCGTCTAGTGGACAATGAATTTACAAGTAAATGCTGTTGAGTAGGGCTTATAACTGTGACAAATAGCAACTAACTCGAATAGAAATGGAGCTCCCATAAGTTTTTGCGTTTAAACTGCACCCGCAAAAGAATTCAAAGCAGTAAACAATTCAATTTCTAAGGTGATACGGGTAATGGTCGCTAAACCGGAGGATTCTGTTTAGTGAAGTTTGGGACGGGGTCGAACGCGGAGCTAACACAAAAATACGGAGGGTCAAAGTACAAAATGACATACATACGTCCAAACATATATATAAATAAATAAATAAACAAACATCCCCGATTTTCAATTGTGTTACCCCTGTAAGTGTCTCGCTCGCTACGCTCGCTCGCCAAATAAGAGTGAGGGTCATTTTATTCACTTTCATCCAAATGAAGAGAAAACAAAAATAGACAAATAAATAAGTAAATACATAAAATAAATCGTTTAGGTCCAGAGTTTCATACTGAAAGGGAGTAAGGCACTCTTGAAATCTTTCCTCCCTTCCCTCCCCCACCCAATTCCCCAAGAATTTTTGTCATTATGTATACTGAAATAGTAACATACATAGTTGAATTCTATGAAAATCAATATTTTTTAAAGTGTTCATGTGAGAAATCACCTAGTTAGATATGTCACAAAATTATGGTGGGGGACTCCCGCCCGCCCCCCCCCCCCCCCCCTTAGGGGTAGATACTGCAACTCATCTGTGGCAAGTACAACAATCACAGCATGAATAGAACCACAAGTAGAGAAGGAATTGATACTACTGGTAGTAGCTATTCAAGAGTAACTGATTCATGTCCACTGTGTGCTGTAGGTAAGCATGTACATCTATGTAGATGTCTTCCTTTTCATAAAAAGATAATATGAACAGCTTAGCAAGTAATGGTACATTCCCTACCAAGTCCAGCTGAAGTCTGGCAATTGGCATCACTAAGTCACTGCTCAACTATCCTGTTGTAACACGCTCTCTTACACTACTATAATTTTTTTAGACTTATGGTTTTATATTATGTATGTATTCCATGTGTACTTACTGGCGAAAGACCAGAACCACTCGATATGGGAGAGGAGGAGTTAAAGGCCGTGGGAGGGAGTAGTCTCACGATAGTAGCGGCACGGGTGACCTTGCTAGAAGAACTTGGCCTTCATCTAGAATCTATTTATCACAATAAATAAGTTACCTAAGTATCGTTTATGAAGAGGACTGTGAACTAAATGCTAAAATTGATGCATATTCTTATAACTACCCTAGCAAAAAATCTTGCAAGATCTTAAAAGAAAGAGAGAAAAAAGATCTTGAAAGATGAATATTTCAAGATCTTACAAGGTTTTGGAACGTTTTTCTTGCATTAAGATCTTGCAATATCTTGCAAAAAATTAAGGTAGGATGTTTAAAGATCTTACACTTTTCTTATTTCAAGATCTTTCAAGAATCGTGCATGAACTTGCAATAAGAATTTTGTAAGATCTGTCAGGATCTTACAAATGATCTGATAAGAAATAAGGTTTTGAAACGCTTTTCATGCAATATCTTGCAGTAATATTACAGTAAGATCTTTAATAATCTTACACTTTTCACATCTAAGATCTGTCAAGATTCTTGCATGAATACTGCCAATAAATAATTTAGTAAGATCTTTTGGGATCTAACACTCTTTCTTACAATAAGATCTTACACTTTCTTACAATAAGATCTTACTCTTTTCTTAAACAAAAATCTTATACTTTCTTATATTATTATCTTAAACTTTTGCACCAGAATCATGCACAAACTTCGCAATAAGAATTTATAAAATCTTTTTTCTTAAATCAACATTGTGCGACTAATTTGCAAATCTATGATGTATGCAGAACATTCTTGAGACATGAGCATCTTTCAAAAGAATCAAATTTTTCCTAAAATAAGTGTTAATTACATGTTAATTATAACCAGCATGTCTAAGTATTTTTAAAAACTTTTATCCCATCTCAGCACTCCCTCCACCCAGCAAAAGAAGGAAAAAAAAGTGGCCATTCTATAAATTTTAAACAGAAATTATGCAATTCAATTTTAATATTTTTAGTTAGTTTTTAAATCTGTGCACTTATGGCTTAAAATTCTTTTTCACTAACACTACAAAAAAATTACATACATTTAGTATAAACTTCTAAAATATCCTCAATATCTTTCAGAAGCTGGAAGTGAACATAATCAACCTGATGCAAACGTTCCTCTAATAGCAGTTACTGTATTACAATTACTATCTTACTACTCTATTTCCACATTCACATAAGAGCTGACAATCCAGATATATTAGGACCAAATGTTGGTTCAGTAGTTAATCACCTATTTAATAATGTGCTTACATATGGTGCCAGAGACCCCAAAAATGTAATATACATAATGCACATGCAACGTATTGTTGCAGTTAGAGTTTTGGCA
>WLWD01005972.1_pt1 | contig 89023 bp, 64 predicted proteins | sample 6712731 | NCBI WGS metagenome assembly WLWD01 (sample SAMN12718690, study PRJNA576275) | sponge metagenome | isolation source: marine sponge | host: Mycale hentscheli | place: New Zealand: South Island, Marlborough, Capsize Point | collected 2014-11-01
CTCTAACTGTGGCTGCCTGTCTCTGTCTCTAACTGTGGCTGCCCATCTCTAACTGTGGCTGCCCGTCTCTAACTGTGACTGCCCGTCTCTAACTGTGGCTGGCTGTCTCTAACTGTGGCTGCCTGTCTCTAACTGTGGCTGCCCGTCTCTAACTGTGGCTGCCCATCTCTAACTGTGGCTGCCTGTCTCTAACTGTGGCTGGCTGTCTCTAACTGTGGCTGCCTGTCTCTAACTGTGGCTGCCCATCTCTAACTGTGGCTGCCCGTCTCTAACTGTGACTGCCCGTCTCTAACTGTGGCTGGCTGTCTCTAACTGTGGCTGCCTGTCTCTAACTGTGGCTGCCTGTCTCTAACTGTGGCTGGCTGTCTCTAACGGTGGCTGCCTGTCTCTAACTGTGGCTGCCTGTCTCTAACTGTGGCTGGCTGTCTCTAACTGTGGCTGGCTGTCTCTAACTGTGGCTGCCTGTCTCTAACGGTGGCTGTTCTTCAGTTGTTGCATTTCCATTGGTTATGATTTACAATCAACTTAGTGTAAAAGTTGAATTCTAGACACTTAAGATGCAGATCTAGTGCAACAGGTTTTCTCTAATTGTGTCTGGATTAGTAAGTGGTTGATATGGAAACAACTAGTTTTTGTTTCGAAAGTTGGCCCAATCATTATCAAAATTTACCAGTTAGCAATGAATAAGCAGGCACATTATCTAGAGTGGGAACTAGCAATGCACTCATTGATGAACTCAGTGCAAGTCGTTCCAATAACACTTGATCGATTTCTGGGTATGCTGTTGCATTTTCTCCTTTTATTAGAATTAGTTGATGTGCAGCAAATATCAAACAAACGCTATAAAATTGACATTTGACATTGTGGTGATTTGTTTCTGGATCATTTCTTAACTTTGTTAGCATAAAGGGAGATCAACTTTATGATGTAGAAGTATGCTTGGGATGTTTTGGTAGCAACTTCCTATGTTCAGGCACCACTCCCCATTGGATCCAGGACTATAATGTTTTGTTAATTAGCAAGGTGACAGATTGACATGAAAGTCTCTAATCTTACTAGTAGATTGACACTTCCTCAACTATCAATTGTATATGACTTTAAGGAAAATCTAATAACATTTTAAAACGTTGTTTTAATGTGCATGTTGATATCCAGCCAGCCAGTGGTACTAAAGCTGTTTCTAATGTATTACGTATGTTATTTTATTGCAGAACTCAACTTTAAGCTGGTAATGTGTCGCTGTGGAGGACAAGGTACATTCATACAAGAAGCAAGTAGCCACATAGCAACTCTACATGGGTTCTCAAATACACACACACACACACACACATGCACAACCATTGATGGTGTACTCTTGGTGTGTGCATGCATATCACTAGTATATGTGTATTAACCTGGTGACTATGTGTGTTTTCTATTTGCCTGTGTGTGTGTGTGTGTGTGTGTGTGTGTGTGTGTGTGTGTGTGTGTGCTGGGTGATTACTGTCCAGGAGCCTCTGGTTCATCTAAAGACATATTGAGTGGCCAGCAAGAGCCAGTGCAGACCAGCAAGTCCACTGAGGGTCCTATACAAGGTGTGTACATGCTGGAGGATGTGCACAAACTCAAGAACTTGCTAGCTACAGAACGCAATAAGAATAACCGCCTCTTGAAGTTCATGGAGAAGAAGATGTTGGGGAAGCAGAGGAGTACAATGTACGTAGACGTTTATTATATGAAGTTATTTATATATACATGTGTGATAGGCTTGATGGTGATGGTGGCAGTGGATTATTGGCAGGGGCAAACCCCACTGGAGGCCTGGGACATCCCACTGTGGCTGACTATGAGGAAGTCATCGGAGAACTCCAGAGTAAGAACAGCAAGCAGGCTCACGAGCTGCTCCAGATTAAGGCAGACCTCAGAGATGTTCTGTACTCACACAAATGGACGCCTGATGCTTTTCTGATGGCTAAAGCCTATGTGAGCGAGGACACCCAGGCCAGCCAGAGCAGCTCCACCGGGTAGGTATAAGAGGAGGGGAGAGAGGATGTTCTTGTTCTATTATAATTATTTTAATACAGGATACTTCCCTCAGTGGTTCCAAACTTGGACAAGAGAAAGTAGGTTACTTCAGTTCTTCTCTTCCCTCTATGTATTGTGGAGTGTGATAAACACAAGAAGGTCATGAAATGCCCAATTTACTGTGCCACAAAAAATGAGTGAAATAGAGATATTTAAGAAGTTGTGGTTGAGTGGACATAGGAACTTAAAAGTATATTATATATAATATATATATATAGCCTTGTGCTATAGAGACTAGAGTGACAGAACATGATATTTTTCTAAAAACATAGAGGGTATCTCTATTACCAAGGTAATTTCCTGGTATCTGAATACTTTTTCAAATAAAGAAATCATGCTAATTTACCAAACATAATCAGTTACTCATTATTGACACATTGTGTTCGTTCAAAGGCATTGTGTTGATTCAAAAAATCTTTCTGTGCCAGCATTAAAATTTAGACTCATCAATGGATATTTGTATTGGAACAAATATTGTCAGTAAATTGTTGAATTATTGAAAGTGCATCATTGCCCTTTGTTGACAGATTGTGTGATAGTACATTGACATTATCTGGCACATCTATTTCACTAGACCACCACATGTGCATGTAGCATCACCATGGCGATGAGTCAGTGAGATACTGTTTAGTAGTATAGGTGGTTCTATTAGCTTGACTCTGTGCATAGCTGTGTGTGTGTGTGTTTCTTTAGGGTGGAGAAAGCATACCAACGTGTGAAGGAAGAAGTCACTCTTCCAGCTCTCAAGCCTAGGGCACCAGGGATGGTGGCTGAAAGACACCGCAGGGCACAAGCTGTTAGAGGTCGAGTGGCTAGAGGATGTTTATGAAGTGCTTGCCTCGCATTGGAACATCAAGGAAGAGCCAATCCACCAATCAACAGCACATTAGTCTTTGTATTAATATTGACCACCTGTTGCTCATGAAATTATATAATATCGTTTCAAATGGCACTATATTTTCCTAAAGAGGGGGGCATGTTCAAACTATATCTTGAGAAAAATCAATGCCATTATGACGCTAACAATTTCACCCCCTTCTCCCACTTTAACATCATAGGGGACACGCCTTTTCCAATGGCAGTCATAGGGATTCTGTCTTTCAAATAAGAGGTTCGTGACATTTTCAGCAGAATCGAAATGATGCCCCCAAAAGCAAAGTTGTCATGAACCAACCCCCCTCCCCCTCCCTAGCATCATCATTAATGTTAATTTTCCTACAGTAGTTCGGATATACTCCTTAATGTATAATTTTTAGCTCAGCTGGTAATATTTTAAGCTTATGCAAATGTAGATCAAGTGAAATATACTTTAAAGCAACAATTGCTGAATCAAATAACCACATAATACAATTGTAGATATGTTCAGTAAGACAAAATGAAGATGCTGCATAAAATGTTGCAGCTCAAATTTCATACTAAATTTTTTTGTACAACCAGCAAGCTAAAACTCATCTTCATTGTGAATAATCTACTCTATGCAAGAGTAATTATTCTACTTCACTTACCATTCTACTTGAAAGAAGAAAAGGCTTCAGTTTTGGCTTTATAATTACGCGTAGGCGCTCCTTGCTTAGTTTACGAGTTGGCTCACGTGCACCCCGTAGTTTTGTGGTGGTTGGACAGCTTGCCACTTGCAACACAGTCTTATACGTACACTCATAGTGCAGCTACTTGTGAGGAGCTTTTTTCAGCCCCGTAGCAGTTGATTCAAATTCCTCGCAGGCTTATTCTCGTCGTTTGCAGGCCCTAAAGCTGCTACCTGTACTCGGGGGAGCTCAACGGATTGACGCGCACTCGAAATTCTCACCAGGTGTTCATTGGGACAGAAGGACTTTTGCGTTGTCTAGCTACCGCGTCCAATTGATGCTCGGAATGGCTAGCTCGGTTGTCATGAAGGTGGTAGGAACAACTACAGCGTCCACTCAGCTGACTAGCAAAGAGTCTGGGCTGCCTTGCACTCACCACAGCAATGGGCACAGGTGAGCTTAATCCTGACCACAGATATAGCCTAACAAGAACCCTCAATCACAGCCACCTTGTAATACTAATGACATGGCTTTCCCCCTTTCTTACAGGAAGATAGCAAGCCAGCACTGGTTTAGTTATTCTTGAACATTTTATATGTATCATGTGATTTGTAGCTTCTTCTTGCCTGCCACGTCTCTCTGCTTGTTCAGGTCCCCTGTTTTTGGTTGGTGCTTTAGTGCATTCATAGCACCAGTACCATTATTCATACTTTCCCGAACATTTTAGCTGGCACTTCAGAGTTGCATGTTGCTGTCTATGCTTGTTAGCATGCTGGTAATGCCAGTTTTATACAGTGTTATGCGGATGGATGATAACCATTTTTACCTCTCGGACTAGAAAACTGCAAATATGAATTTATTGTAAAGCTGTTTGTTATTAGTCGTTATTCTTGAAATTGTTTTGTTTTATTTCATTTTTCTCCTATTGTAGTCCTCCATCTCCTATTGCTCCTGAGTTGACGTCACCTCTCCCATTGGAAGCAACTCCACTTCCTCCATCACTTCCTTCCCCTGTGTCTTTGACAGCTTTGGAGAATGGTCTGGACATGTTCACGAAGGAGGTGGAGGACAACATGTTCATCAAGATGCTGCAGCAACAAGTGGGGATAAAAGAGAGTGGAGGAGATGGGACTGCCAAAGATGCAAAAGAAACCAGCAAGGAGGGCGAAGAGAAAGCAAACAACAAAGAGAAAGATGCAGGAGAGTTGGGAGAGGAGCTGGGCAAGACTCAGGATTTGGGACTGCCCACATCATCACTGGATGGACTCAAGGAGCTTGATCTACCCAAAGCAAAGAAGGTGACTGTGGATGCCAGCAGAACCACACCGACATCTTCAGATCTAAAGGTGCAACCTGGGATGAAGAATTCTGAAAAGATCAAAGAACAAGAACGTCCTAAACTCCAGGAGAGTGTGAAGTCTTTACCAGTTCAGGCCATCCCACTGCCCATCTCAATGTCCTTGAGTAATGGTTCTGGTCTTCCCAGTTCAGGTGTGACCATCAACGCGGCTCCACGCAGCTCCATCTCGAACTTAGAGGCTTTGGTCAATTTCTTGCACAGGCCTGACAACAACGTGAAGATGGTTCCTGCAGTGAAGGTTCTCTCTGTAGAGTCGGGGAAGGAAGCTGTAATTCCTGTGCAGGACAAGAATACAACCACATCCATTCTGGCTTCCCTTCAAAACATTGTGCAGGAAAGCACCTCTTCATTGGGTCCTTCTGCTCCATTAGTTACCACTCATTCAAATGCAGCTTCTCTCCCTGTGCCAGTGACTTGTTTGCCTATGCCCTCAGCTGCAGTTTTTACTGTATCAACAGCTCCTGTGGTAGCCACCGTGGTGTCATCTTCTGTTCTAGGCTCTGTCCCCAAGTCTGTGCCCAACTCAGTGGCTGCATCTGTGCAAGTGACTGTGCCTGCTGCTACTGCCTCAGTGCCCAACTTTCTGTCTAACTTTGTGTCAGCACCATTGACTGTTCCAGCACCAGTGGCCCACACTGTGCCAGCTAAAGGCCCTTCTGTTGAGAAGGAAATATCCATGGAAATTGACAGCAAGGAGACCAGGTATGTGTAGTGGTGTATGTGTGTGTGTCTGTACACAGCATGCTGTGCACATAGGGGACATGTTAATGAGGAAAAGGTTACTGAGGAAGGGGGTGTGCTTGGGGGGAGGGGGGGGGGTGTCAGAAGGATGATAGGTAATGGTGGTTGATCATGTCAATGTTTGTTCGTGCGCACGCGCATGTATGATAACAGCTAGTCAGGTAAGTGTTGGTGTGTTTAGCAGGCATTGTAAGTTGTGCTACTGAGTAGGTAAGTTTTTTTATATATCTTGTGGAAGGGATGAGGATAATAACTGCAAATATTTTACTGCCCCAAGTAGTCCTTCGAGTGCCTATTTATAGGGGGCATGGTATCTGTGTGACCAGGAACCTCTAGTTAGTTTGGAGTTCACTAGCTCTTGTTTGTTTGATGTGCAGTGGTGTGGTTGTTCTTGCAGTTTTGACATCTTTCATTTGTCAATGAAAGAAGTTTCCACCAAACTATACTGGGTGAATGCTCAGTGCAGGTAGCACAGTGTTGATGGGTGAATGCATAGTGCAGGTAGCACAGTGTTGATGGGTGAATGCATAGTGCAGGTAGCACAGTGTTGATGGGTGAATGCATAGTGCAGGTAGCACAGTGTTGATGGGTGAATGCATAGTGCAGGTAGCACAGTGTTGATGGGTGAATGCATAGTGCAGGTAGCACAGTGTTGATGGGTGAATGCATAGTGCAGGTAACACAGTGTTGATGGGTGAATGCTCAGTGCAGGTAACACAGTGTTGATGGGTGAATGCATAGTGCAGGTAGCACAGTGTTGATGGGTGAATGCATAGTGCAGGTAGCACAGTGTTGATGGGTGAATGCATAGTGCAGGTAGCACAGTGTTGATGGGTGAATGCATAGTGCAGGTAACACAGTGTTGATGGGTGAATGCTCAGTGCAGGTAACACAGTGTTGATGGGTGAATGCATAGTGCAGGTAACACAGTGTTGATGGGTGAATGCTCAGTGCAGGCAACAGTGTTGATGGGTGGAATCAGTTTTGAGTATGTTAGATCTTGTTTATTCCTTCAGCTCCTGAAACGTGTGTTTGTGTGTGCCTGTGCACATGTATGTGTGTAGCTTTCTTGCTGGATTGTCTAGCAGAAGTAGGTGTGTTTATGTTGATGCACTGTATGTATATATGTGGTAGCATGTGTTCATATACTTACACATGTATTTGCATGTGTGCATGCATGTGTATGTCTGTGTATGTGTGTGCGTGCATATGTATGAGTGTGTGTATGTGTGCGCGTGCATGTGTTTTTATGTGTGTACATGGATGAGTATGATTGTGTTGGGATAGCAATGTCCTGGGCTGGATGTGGTATTTCTATACTTCAAGTATAGTTAGTTCTAGTTGGCCAAGCAAGTTATTTCTTGGAGAGTGGCACATCATTGAATGCTCTGCTTCTCCATACATTTTCTCCATTATGTTGGCTTCTTCATAGTGTTGTTGTTGTTGTTGTTGTTGTTGATCCATATAGTAAATTATTCTAAGATTGATTGTTTTTCTTGTACCGTTTGAGTGTTGTTTTTAATGTTTTAAAACTCTTTTGAGCAAATTTTCTTTGCTGTTTTTATAGTTTGCTACTTTTAAGATATTTGATCAACTGAACGGGTCTTTGCTGCCTCTTGGGTGTGGGTGTGGTTGTCGTCATGTGATGGAGTAGCTTGGATGTCATGATGCCTTGCCAGTCTACACACACAAGAGTTGTTACCGAGCTGGAGTGAGCCAGAGGTTTTAGCAGTCTGTGAGACTTCATACAGGATCTCCCTTCATGAATATAGCACAGGCTGAGCTGCTAATGGTATTCATGAGTTGGTCTAGGGAATTGCAAGCCTATGGTGCAGGTCTTATGTGGAATTTGCTGCAGTATAGTGCTTTAATAAGAATCATATGGGAGAAGGTTCATCTAGAGTCCAGTAATGTGTGCTAGCAACAGACAACAATGTGGCCTTGAGAATTATGTGGCCAGCATATTGAGCTAGCATCAGCTGCAGCAACGTGTGGGAGGTGTGTGTGTGTGTGTGTGTGTGAGGTTGTACTGTTAGGTGTGTGTGCTAGTGCTAAAGCTGCATGGTGAGGAGTATGTGTAGGAGGATGTATCTTTTCAAAATCAGATATAGTGGTGTGCATGTTTTAGAATTCTGTTTTGTTTGTGGTAGCTGATATAGTCTTCAGTTTTGTTGTATTTGTGGTTGGAGATGATCTAAGTATTGGCAGTACAAAGATACAGGCAGGCTATATATATATATATCACTTGATACAGTGGCCTTGAGACCACTTGGCCAGTAGCTTATGTATGTCTGCACATGCAATAAATAGGCGTGAAGGAGCATAGGATATTGGTTCCCCATTTGCTGGACATGTACATGACAATCTTCACAGCTGGAGCAAATAGTTAGATTTAGTAAACCTGTCACAAAAGAGCAGAAACATCTCCCTTTCTCTCTCCCTCTCTCTCTCTCTCTTTTTATTATTATTATTTTTTTTTTTTAACCTCAAGCAAGTAAACTGCAGCAGCAAGCATCTGAATGCCAAGCCCCTTACACAGACTTGGTAAGTGAGAATGTTTGGTTAGTTACTAGCTGAAAGAATGGTCAAAACACCACACAGAGAGAAGTGCAGTGAACTCTGGAAACCCCTGAACTACACAGACTCATTGCTAAGGTTGTACTGGACCTATACACAGCATCTATGCTCTAATGTGTTCATTCATTAACATTTTATTGGGTGTAGTGCTCTATCCTTTTCCTTTCTCCTATGAAAATAGGTGCAATTTTATCAAGTTTAACTAATTGAGTTGTAATCCAAGCCTACAAGGGTGATGTGTTTTGAGCAGGTTGTGGTTGAGTATTGCCTGTGCAGAGCCTGAGAAACCATCCAGAGATGAATGCTCAATGGTGCCAAGTGCCAGTTCTTGTGGCTAGGAAGATACATTCATGTGTTCAGAGGGAGATTGGTAGTATTTGTTATTTGAGCACACTTGCTTACTGGCTAGTAGAACACACAGCAACTAGTCAGGCTACACTGAATTTACTGAAAATGTCCCATACTCCTCAATTTGGTGGCTTCTCCTGTAGAATTTTGTGTCTTCTTTTTCCAAGTATGTTAGCAGCTTTGCTTCCAGGCATTTTAGCAATTTGCTCCGAGCTTCCATGTGCTGGAGTACCAGTTGCTTTTTTTAGCCTTGCAGTCCTTGTAAATAGAGAGCTGCAGTCCTTGTAAGTAGAGAGCTGCAGTCCTCGTAAGTAGAGAGCTGCAGTCCTCGTAAGTAGAGAGCTGCAGTCCTTGTAAGTAGAGAGCTGCAGTCCTTGTAAGTAGAGAGCTGCAGTCCTGTAAATAGAGAGCTGCAGTCCTTGTAAGTAGAGAGCTGCAGTCCTTGTAAGTAGAGAGCTGCAGTCCTTGTAAGTAGAGAGCTGCAGTCCTTGTAAGTAGAGAGCTGCAGTCCTTGTAAATAGAGAGCTGCAGTCCTTGTAAATAGAGAGCTGCAGTCCTTGTAAATAGAGAGCTGCAGTCCTTGTAAATAGAGAGCTGCAGTCCTTGTAAATAGAGAGCTGCAGTCCTTGTAAGTAGAGAGCTGCAGTCCTCGTAAGTAGAGAGCTGCAGTCCTCGTAAGTAGAGAGCTGCAGTCCTCGTAAGTAGAGAGCTGCAGTCCTCGTAAGTAGAGAGCTGCAGTCCTCGTAAGTAGAGAGCTGCAGTCCTCGTAAATAGAGAGCTGCAGTCCTTGTAAGTAGAGAGCTGCAGTCCTTGTAAGTAGAGAGCTGCAGTCCTTGTAAGTAGAGAGCTGCAGTCCTTGTAAATAGAGAGCTGCAGTCCTTGTAAATAGAGAGCTGCAGTCCTTGTAAATAGAGAGCTGCAGTTGTAAGTAGAGAGCTGCAGTCTTGTAAGTAAGTAGAGCTGCGGTCTTCCTTGTAAGTAGAGAGCTGCAGTCCTTGTAAGTAGAGAGCTGCAGTCCTTGTAAATAGAGAGCTGCAGTCCTTGTAAATAGAGAGCTGCAGTCCTTGTAAGTAGAGAGCTGCAGTCCTTGTAAGTAGAGAGCTGCAGTCCTTGTAAGTAGAGAGCTGCAGTCCTTGTAAATAGAGAGCTGCAGTCCTTGTAAATAGAGAGCTGCAGTCCTTGTAAATAGAGAGCTGCAGTCCTTGTAAATAGAGAGCTGCAGTCCTTGTAAATAGAGAGCTGCAGTCCTTGTAAATAGAGAGCTGCAGTCCTTGTAAATAGTCCTTGTAAATATCCGTAAATAGGGAGTTGTTGCAGTCTGTGTAACTGTTGTAGCAGAGTCTTATAGTGAAGCAAGGTACTGGCATTAGTGTGAAGTTTGTGGGTGGTGTGAGATTCAGTGTTTGTGTGATGTCTACACTGAATCCAGATTTTACTGACAATATCTCCACAAGCAGCATATTCTAAGTTCTTGGAGATGTCCACGCTATTAAAACTTTCACTAGCATAAGTTAGTATTAGTTGTAATTCTAGTTATGAAACAATGGAGGCTCGTTCTCATGAAGACCAAGTTAACAAGTTAGAGTGATTGATTGTCATGCAAGACTTGATCTGGCTAGTTGAGTAGGTGGAGTACAGTTATTAACTTGCACAAGTTAGATTAGGTTATAGTGAACACAAACGAAGTGTTTATTCTTTGAGATAAGTATGTTGCTAGATTAGTGAAGCTGCAAAGCACGACTTTAACATTATTTAATAAATGTAGGTGTGTATTAGTCATTACCATTTCTCTGTTTGTTCTTGTGGAAGATATGAGGTCCATGACGAAGTAGGAACAAAGACCAGGCTGAGTGTATAAATATGTGTGTGTGATTCAACATGAGTGACAAACCTACAACATCTGTGGCTACTCTAAACCACTTAATAGCAAAACAAAAAACAAACAAAAAAAAAAGCAAATTTGTGGTTTATATCTGAAATTAGCCACAACAAAGTTGGAACAATCCCTACTGTAGAGATGCACATCGAGTGACAGCAGATATAATGGGTGACTGTCACTTTATGCTGACTGCAGTTAATAAGCCATTGACAACACTTCCTGCTGCTTCTGCTAGTCTGAGGTGAATAATTGATTATGAGAATGTATACTAGTGAGGAGGAGGTATGTCTTGATATAGAAGAAGGATCAATAAGCCCTCCTCTCCCCCAGCTCTCAGAGTGGGGGAGAAAGTAGTTACTTCAAAGCAGAACAGACTAGTTGAAGGATTCTCTGGAGTTGGTTTCCACTGATTCCGCTCAGGGCTAGTTTGTCTTGATGTGAGACATTTGACCCTCAGTACATTAAATATAGCACATGGACACATTAGCTTCTGGTCACACATTTAATAAAGGATTACATTGTTGTAAATCACAGAGAAGTGTTGTGTTTAGTTTCAGAATCTTTACATGCTAGATCTTTTATATTTATTTATTTTTAAATTCTTGCTGCAAGAATGGTTATTCATCATGACATTCTCTGTCATGAACAATCTTGTCTCCTTTTTAGTCTGATCTACAATTTCGCACACATAAAAAAAGAATAGTGTAAAAATATCAAAACCAAAACCAAGTTCAGGAAGTGGCTGAACAGAACTTTGTTAGCCATATTTTGTATTTACAGATTAAAAAAGCTCAGTTCTTATTCATTTTTAACAGAAAATGCTACATTGCATTTACTTAACCCTTGGACGCTCAACTGCATGTATGCGGGTGAGGACAGGCCCACATTCTCCGATTTAAAAAACCCAACTATTCAATGTTATTACGTATTCGAGAATTGTTTTGACTGAAAATTTCAGGACGCCGAACGCCCAAGTTATTTTTGACACTCGGAATAGAAGTTTTTTTCCTACTGGGCATCGCGAGCACTTGACTGGTGTTGTTCCTCGAAGTCTCCTCAAACCTGCTGTAAGATGGACTAGTTCCTGTTCTTGAAGCTTTTTAGCTCGTTATAATGCTATAGCTGCCTGCTTTGGATGCTTGTCAGGTTGTTTGTTGTTGTTGTTGTTTTTTGTTTTGTTTTTGTTTTGTTTTTGTTTTGTTTTTGCTGTTGCTTGTAATAGAAATTCTAAAATAAAATTCATCACTTTGGTCGTGAAAGGGTTAAATACCATGTATATTGACTGAATAGGTTTGGTTTGCATCCCTCAGTGCCGACATGTGATTTTGTGCTCCTCAATGGCCTGTTGCTTGCTATGTGATCGGGAATTGAAGCTAACATTGGTTGTGGTTGGAGTAGCAATTCTGATGTTAATTAAAAACTTATATCATTCTATTTGTTTTCACGTATTTATTATGAGCATGCACTTTTATTGCAAGCATTGGTCACAGACTTGTAGACACAGGTGTTCAGATTGTCTGCTCTATGAGACTATGAACTGCTTCAGTGGACAAGGCTCCACAGAGGCGTGGCCATCTTCACGAGCACTCTCTGAATCTGAATCAGTTCCAGCTTGTCTGAGCCATGAGCCACTAAAGTGTGTACCTGATTTCCTTCTACGCGTCCCTTACCCCTATAATTTAGAGTTTATTAACTGTTGAGTAGGCAGTGGTTGATATTGGGAGTGTTCTGTTTGATATGTTGTCTGGAACTTCATTAAATTGAACTATGGTCTGCCAAAGACTTAATACTAGAAGATACTAGGATAATGTCTAGGGAGCGCAGAACAAGTTTTGACTTTCTGGTGAAAATGAGTTGAATGAGCTCAGTATAATGGGGGATCCCCTATAATTAATACGATAATCCACTGTCCTAACCTGTTGTGTTTACTAAATTTAGTTAAATTTCAGGAGAGTATGTGTGACATGTGCACGGGTGACTGGTGTGACATGTGCACGGGTGACTGGTGTGTCATGTGCACGGGTGACTGGTGTGACATGTGCACGGGTGACTGGTGTGACATGTGCACGGGTGACTGGTGTGACATGTGCACGGGTGACTGGTGTGACATGTGCACGGGTGACTGGTGTGTCATGTGCACGGGTGACTGGTGTGACATGTGCACGGGTGACTGGTGTGACATGTGCACGGGTGACTGGTGTGACATGTGCACGGGTGACTGGTGTGACATGTGCACGAGTGACTGGTGTGTCATGTGCACGGGTGACTGGTGTGACATGTGCACGGGTGACTGGTGTGACATGTGTCAGCTAGACTATTTTAGCCATTAGTATGTGAGTAACTATAGCATACTTCTGCATTCTTTGAGTGGGTCAGTAGTAGTTTAGATTTTCAATGCTAATTATCTCAGAAATATTATAGGGAAACCCCTGGTTACTCTGAACAAGTTGCAGAATCTACCAGCTATACTTATTTGCTCCCCCAAAACTCCACAGCTAGCCTAACCTTGGACCTGTTTTCATTCTGTGCCAATCACCAATTAAATGAGCTGTGGGACTTAATAATACCAATTTAACTTGTGAAAGTAATAAATCTGGAATTTGTGAGTTGACAGTTCTGCAGCACAGTGCTTCCCAAGGGCATGTGCTGGATTTATCCATTCTTGAGTGACACAAATTAGTTAATTGCTTATAGAGTACTGTACCACTTCCAGTGTTCTATGCCGTTTACAACCAACTACAGGCAAACCACTGTTATTTCTGGTGAGACATTTTCGATGCTATAAGTCACATTAAACTGGTGCTTTTTGTGGCTGGAGAAGAGTTGGCACATTGAACAGTTGACATGACTTGGTAGCTTGTAGCATGCTGTATCTGAAGTGACCAGAGATATACTTGTCCAAGAAACTACACATGCCATTCATCATGGCTGATGAAGCTGTTAGTGTCTAGATGCGGTTGCTATGGCAAGTGAGCAGGGCACTCGTGTTCAACCACAAAATAAATTCTTCTAGTATACCGAATTTTGAACTTCACTTTTCTTAATGTTAATTGGATAACTTTTAGTATGACACTAGTAGACACGTGTGACACTAGTAGACATGTGTGACACTAGTAGACATGTGTGACACTAGTAGACATGTGTGACACTAGTAGACATGTGTGACACTAGTAGACATGTGTGTCAGAAAATAACATCAATAGAGTTGGTGTGTATGTGTGCGAGTTGTGGATGGTGTAGATTTATTACCTGGCAAAGTATCCTAGGAAGACAGCAATTGAGTTATAGGATGTGATGACCCTTTACCTCATATTCAATTCAAATATGTGACCGGATTTGTGAAAACCCGGCTAAACGCGGCATCTAAAGTTTTCTGATTTATTCTACCAGTAGGCTGCACGGGGCCTTGGGATGCCTTCCTCCTAATTTGGAAGCTGTAGCACAAGCCGTCTTCGCCCTACGCACTACAACACTTCAGTATTTTTGCTAAACTTATTATTGCTGATTTCGAAAAAACGCCGGGTAAAGGCGTTGCTAAGGTCAGGGGGCGTGCCTTGTGTCCGTATACTAGTACTGCGTGTCTCCGGGACACTATGGAATAAACCGGTTACAGACGGATTGAAAGAAGTCTAAAAGGCTTAATGCAGGGCTCCTTAAGAAACTATGATGACGAGAATTGCGTGAGTACGTGAATTATGTAGAATAGTGAGTGAATTAGTTAGCTACAGTATTTTCCCGCTGTTAGTGAAAAGCCCGCCAATAATTTCTTAGCAACTCTCCGTACACGAGTCCAACCGGCTAGTGTTTCTAGCCTCCTATTGTGAGTTCTAGAGCACGCCAGAGCTTACAACTGCGTCATAAGCTTGAGCTAACTGGTGTCTATCCATTTCTGCCATAAAAAAATTTTCGAAAAAAATCGACCCATAAGGCTTTACCCGGTGATACTGAAAAAAATTGTTTGCCGCGTTTAGGCGGATTTTCCCAAATCCGGTCACATATACATACCAGTATACGTGCCAGTCTTTTGGTATGGTAAGGTGTGGTTAATACTCTTGCTTGTGCTGCCAACCTATAATGAGGTAAAGGGTATTTGGCATTATAATATAGTACATGAACAATAGGTCCATTATGATATATTAGACATGTTTGTGTAACAGGTAAGGAGTGTATGTTTAAGTTATCGTGTGTTTTGTATTATTTCTAGTTACTGAAGTGTTACTGTATGTGTATAGTGAGGGGAACCCCCCATCTTTGCACGCTAATGAAATGTTGGTGGATGAGTCTGAGGAGGATGAAGAAGACATGGATGTTGGTGCTGCTCTGGCTCCTCCAGTTGAAGGAGACACAGCTGTGTCCCAAGCCCCTCCCATTGCTCCTCCCTCTTTCCGCAGTGACTCGGCGTCTCCATATGTGGATGATGACTTTGCAATGTTTGTGGCGCAAGAAGCTAACGAGGTTGTGCCGGTGTTGGAGCACGACTTGATGTCATCGAGCTCCCCCACCCCTACTCCTGCCAATGACCTGTTGCCAGCTGATGGAGAAGGCGTGGCCAAATCTCATGTCCACCACCATTTTGGAGTGACTTCTTCTTGCCCTGTCATTCCTCTGCAGCTCAGTGAAGATGCTCCAGCTGCAGTAAGTGGTTATTTCATTGGTGGTGGTTATTTCATTGGTGGTGGTTATTTCATTGGTGGTGGTATTTCATTGGTGGTGGTGGTATTTCATTGGTGATGCTTTACCGAACAAGTAAAATATATTGTTTGGTTTAACTTTGTGTGCAGGTATTGTTTTGGTTATTGTTGTAGATACAATTCTTTGAGATCTATTGTCTATTGTGTAGAGTTTATTAATGTGTGTGGCTGTGTTGTCAGTATGTGTTTAATGTGTGTGTGTGTGTGTGTGTGTGTGTGTGTGTTGCAGCCTCTGGACATGACTGCTCACAACTTCCCCAAGAGGAGCAAGTAAGAGGCGTGTTGAAGGCTATGTATACATTATTATTTGTGTGTGTGTGTGTGTGCTGCACTAGGTATGCCCACAGAGCAGCTATGTCTGCTATGCATCCTTATAACAGGACCAGGTGAGTGACTGTGTGCTGGTAGGAGTATGGAATGAAGTTCTGGGGGCGTGACATACTGTCCTATATGTCACTATTCTTCTGATTATGTAGTAAATATTACTTGTGTATATGTTGTTGTGCAGAGGGGGAGGGGCTGCTGTAGCTAAGACCCTTGATCTGATCAAGACTCTGCTCCAGCCATCTCTGAACCTGGAGGTGAAGCGACTGTGTGACAGCTATCGCCACATCTTTGACATGGCTGCCAGCAACATTTTGGAGAACACTGGAGACACAGTGCCTTCTGCCACACTGCACTTACTCATTGCCAAAATGCTGGATGAGGTAAGGAGAATTCAGTGGATGGTGGGTGTGGTTTTGAGTGGGGGTAGGTGGAGTCAGAAAGGAAGTGATATGTGTGTTGTATTTGTACAGGCTAAGCTAGAAAGTGATGTATGTTGTATTTGGTATTTGTACAGGCTAAGCAGGGCTATGTGCATGGTAAATATGAGTTTCCTACCAAGAAGGTGAGTAGAGTCGGTAGTGGGTGGAGTTATGTAATGATTTGTTACAATTGTATATTTTCAGCTTCCACACAACGAGAAGGTCACACCTGCCAAATGCTCACCAATGTTAACCAAGAAAGTAAGTATAGAGCGTTGTTTGTGAGGTGGAAGCTGGTGGCTCTATTAAGTGTATTTAAATATGTCTATTTATAATTGTCATACAATTTGTGTTTGTGTCGTCATTAGCAAACTAAAGTGGAGAAAGAGGTGCGTGTGTCTCAGTCTAAGAGGGTAAGTCTGCATATGGAAGTCCTGGAGTGGTTGTAATATGTCTTGTTATTAGCAGCAGAAGAAAGGACCATCAGACAGGCAGAATGAAAAGTGAGTTAAATACATTAGTCCAAACTGGCACAGGTGTTTATGTGTGTGTGTGTGTGTTTGTTTCTATGTGAGTAGCAGGCCAATTGGGTGGCGTTGGGGAATGGACAAGAGACGGCTGGATCCCAGCAACGTATGTGGCATAGACAGTAAACAGGAATTGTAATCTCTCCAACCACTCACTATTCTAGTTAGACACAATACCTGTTCTAGTTCATTCCGGTACCTTTCTAGCGTGTTCCAGCAGTACCTAACTCTGTTCTGTCCCAGTACCTACTCTGTTCTGTCCCAGTACCTACCCTGTTGTGTGGAATGCTTTTAGTTGAATCTTGAAGTACCTACTCTGTTGCGTCCCAGTACCTACTCTGTTGCGTCCCAGTACCTACTCTGTTACGTCCCAGTACCTACTCTGTTGCGTCCCAGTACCTACTCTGTTCTGTCCCAGTACCTACTTTGTTGTGTCCCAGTACCTACTCTGTTCTGTCCCAGTACCTACCCTGTTGTGTGGAATGCTTTTAGTTGAATCTTGAAGTACCTACTCTGTTGCGTCCCAGTACCTACTCTGTTGCGTCCCAGTACCTACTCTGTTACGTCCCAGTACCTACTCTGTTGCGTCCCAGTACCTACTCTGTTCTGTCCCAGTACCTACTTTGTTGTGTCCCAGTACCTACTCTGTTCTGTCCCAGTACCTACTCTGTTCTGTCCCAGTACCTACCCTGTTGTGTGGAATGCTTTTAGTTGAATCTTGAAGTCCACTTAGGTCACATGACTGCTCTATGCTATCTTGGAATGAATTGACTGCTCTATGCTTTACTTTCCTGCTGGTTCTACAAATGGGAAACTTTTGGACCGTTTCAATGCGAGGTTTTGAATAGTGAAGCCCTAGAGTACAGCTGCTTCCATTCTTAAAGTTATTAACAGTTTATGGTGCCAACTCTACTTAAAGAGATCCTAGTATAGTAATACCTCAGATTCAATAGTTGGAAGAGTTTCTTGCATGTCAGAGTTCATGTGGAGTCCTGCTTCATACTGCTACAGTACCTTGCATGTCTGTGGACACGCCTTCTCTTCTCAATGCCTCAACTTTCTCAGCCATATACTACAGAAAAAGCAGCTGCAAGCACACATGGTGCACACACATGCATGTACTTGGATAGCAAATTTGATACAATAGTAGATTTAAGTAGCCAACTCATGAAATTGCAGTCATGTGACTAGCTTGTTTCAATTCTTGGATTTTAGCATAGCATTTTTCAAAATGAAGATTTCATGAAGGTCAATTTAACATTTTCAATAATTTCAGGGAATTTTTATCATTTCCATGTGAGGGGCAAAGGTCTTCATGGAGGTAGTTATAGTTTGGGGGAGCATAACCATCTTCAATGGGTCAAAAAAAAAAAAAACCTCTTAGAACATAACTGATTTAGTTTATGTAGCTGACAGTGGGGCTCTAAACCCCTTAAATTCTTAATGTCCCAGCTTTGAGAGCAATATTACTGTAGTGTCCCCCAATTGTATCGTTAGGAAAGATAGAAACAGTAGTTTCCCCAAAGGCAACGCCTAACTATTATTTTATAGGCCCTGTAAATAAATCCCTGGTTTAGTTATTAGATCATGCTGCACCCTCTCCTTGAGTCAGTAGCGTAAGTTAATGTGACTGTCTCTGTGCCGGAACTGGTGAGGTTGATGGTATTCCTGACCACATGTTGGTGTTTATTGGTCCTCTGGTGCGACCAGGCTAGGGTGTGGGATGCCACTGCACTACATGGACTCATTATGTGGCGAGCTATGATACAATTACAAGTATGGCTTGAGCGCAGGACTGGAAATAGGATTTTAAAGTTAATTGTTGCCTGATGTAATGGATGGTAGATGTACCTGCAGGCAGGCAGAGGTGAGTTCTGGGATAGCTGGCTTGCTAAGTGGTTCCACCCCTGCCTCTGGCAACAGTGGAGAACAATAACTCATTGTTGAGAGTCTAGCACTTATCAAGTGTTCATGACTAGCACTGGGGCTTGTAGCTGAGTTCCAGGTGGCAGGATTGGAGCTGCTTTTGTGCCAGTAACTTGGATACCATCCCATGAACACTGTTTGGTGGGTTTATTGTTTCTATCCAACATTGACTAACTTTTGTGATAGCTTATTTACAACTTATTATTTATATCGAGTGCTTGATGAATGCATCAAGTGTGTGCACAAACTAACACTCCTAGACAGTCCTATTGGATGGGTTACCTGCTCCATCTGATCTCGTGTAGGATGGGTTACCTGCTCCATCTGATCTCATGTAGGACCCACTGTAGGATGGGTTACCTGCTCCATCTGGCCTCGTGTAGGACCCACTGTAGAATGGGTTACCTGCTCCATCTGATCTCGTGTAGGACCCACTGTAGGATGGGTTACCTGCTCCATCTGACCTCGTGTAGGACCCACTGTAGGATGGGTTACCTGCTCCATCTGACCTCGTGTAGGACCCACTGTAGGATGGGTTACCTGCTCCATCTGATCTCTTGTAGGACCCACTGTAGGATGGGTTACCTGCTCCATCTGATCTCGTGTAGGACCCACACTGGAGCTATGTGGTCAAATAGTCAGACACAGGGAAGTGAGTATTATTAATGCATGCCATGAGCTTCAGTTGTGTCTAGTGCAATATTGACAAACAAACACACACACTGTTCCCTGGGTGGAGACAGATGTAGGGAATCACAAGTTCTGGAATTGCTTGTAATTGTGTTAAAATATCCTGTGTTAGCTGTGAGTCAGTTACGGTGAGTCCAGTGGCAGGCAGGGCATGGCATGCCGCTAACCTTGTTGTGGGTGATGATGCCGTGTGATGTCCTATACACTGCATTATGCTAATTGTCCTATCCCACTCTTACTTTTGTGTTTGTTTGTGTGTGTGTGTGTGTGTGTGTGTGTGTCAACTATTAGCTAGGGCCTATGTATTGGCTGGTGATGAAGCAGGGAATACATTCAGTGTTACTATGGAATGTACCACTGATGGTTAGACTAGTTAGAGGGTTATAGTAGTCGTCCTGTCTGATTTTGGAAAATACAGGCCAGTGTAACCGTTGAATTAAATGAACTTGCTAAAAAGGACCATCTAAGACAGATTATTGAGCTTTTTTTTTTTTTTTTTTTTTGGCTGTTAAGTGAAGCAGTCAGCTCAGTGCATGCAGGTACATACTAGATTTTGTGGGTAATACCCTCTAGCGTCCTACTGTAGTCACATTAGTAAATAATTTCTTGCCACCCGTGGTAATTTTGGTGTTTGCTGAGAAGTTTACCAGGAGTGCTGTAGTTTTGCATTATGAATGTCAGTGAGTGTGGTCCATGCATGCTTAGTCTCTTATGAATACAGCATTTATATCTCCATCTACCAATTTTTTCATTGATTGCACAAGCTATAGTGATACCTGGTTAGGTATGTGGGATATATATAATGTTCCTTTTTTTTTCTGAAATAGCTATCTAATGTGTAGTAGCACTGAGGGTTCGTACCTTTGGTGTTTCATTGAGTACCTCTAAAGCCATAGTTCATAGTTTACTGGCTGTAATTGGTCATTTGTATAGTGAAGTTTAATGTATTTTTTCTTACTTTGCAGTGGGATCCAGAAAAGTTAAATTCTGAGACTGACTTTGTGCTGGGTGTGAATGTGAACAAGTAAGTGTGTGTGTGCGTGTGTATGTGGGAGGAGCTAACATTTTGAGTTATGTGTGTGTGTGTGTAGGGCCCTTGGGCATACTGCTAACAGAGGCAAGGTATATTATCTACATCCAGCACTGTTCAAGGTACTTATTCCACACAAGTTGTGGGTGTGGCTAGTAATGCATATGGGTACTAGGTGGGGCTAGTACTGCATATAGGTAGTGGGTGGGGCTAGTACTGCATATAGGTAGTGGGTGTGGCTAGTACTGCATATAGGTAGTGGGTGGGGCTAGTAATGCATATAAGCAGTGGTAGTGGGTGGGGCTAGTAATGCATATAAGCAGTGGTAGTGGGTGGGGCTAGTAATGCATATAAGCAGTGGTAGTGGGTGGGGCTAGTGGTAGATCAGTTAACATCCATTGTGTTAGTAGTGAAGCTGTTTGGTATGATATTAATGATTTGTGTGTGTGTTTGTGTGTCAGTATGCATGTGATGGTGACGACAAGACTTGGCTGTACGAGAATAAACACCTTCCAGTGCACGGAGGCAAGGTGAGCGAGAGGCTCTGACTCGTACTGATGTGTCACTCACGTGTGTGTGTGTGTGTATAGGCATTTCTTATGATATACAGTGAGGTGTATACTCTAGTGAAGACTGAGGAATGTTACAAGTGAGTCATTCATGTGGGCAGTGGCCATTCTGTTGTTTGTGCTACCTAGGCTAATATGTGTGTGTGTGTGTGTGTGTGTGTGTGTGTTAGTAATGGTTGTTCATTCACATTGTACTTGTCACAATTCATCCCAGAGAATAGTAATTGGTTTGGAAAATGGTAAAGGGTCTGTTTACTCTGTGTGTGTGTGTGTGTGTGTAGGACCAACCCGGAGGTGTCTAATTGTGTCACTAAACTGGAGCAGTTTTCAGTGCCTTCATTTATGATAGAGAAGATGAAGAGTTTCATTCGTTCTGTCCAAGGTGAGTGAGCATGCTCAGTATGAATAATATATGTATGTATCACGTGGTGGGAGGTGTGTACTGGATTCACACTACCGAGGGCCAAAGTCCCCGAGGACTTTGTAAATCTTGTACCAACCAAATCAAGTGTTACAACTGACTTGTACAATGGCACAAGGCAGGGAAGGCGGGGCTTTATGCTATAGGAAACACACAATGACAACAACAACAAAAAATAGTAACTTGACTGATTGCAATTCCAGACATCAGGCAAAAAATTATACTTCCTAAGAGTGGTGTGTATGAAATTTATCAAGTGCGAACTTGATGTGACAGATATATACATACTCTAATTAGAGTGGTTTTGGAGTTCCAAGAATAAATGCCACCTTTGACCACATGTGAAAATGTAGACCACGGTATTGACTGTTCTCTGCAATTCTCGGAGGGTCAATCAGCACTTGCTCTGGGTGCAGATATTCAGAGTAAGAGCAGTTGTGGCTTCCCCAGGGAGTGGGGAGTGTGACCTGTATGTTGTTTGCCCCCTGGCTGAAGGGAAGGTAAATAGCTAGTTAGCTCTAATGTCTGGTGGGTTGCAGCTAATTCATTTGGCCACTGATTGTCTAGTTTGAAATGATTGGATTATCTCACTGGTCTCCTAGTTTTGTGTGTGGGGTGTGTGTTTGAATACCACATGCTTACCTGTGGCTCAGACGGTGGCTACAATCAAGTCAGCTGGAAAAGGCCTAACTCAGTTATCTACTCTACCCTGGGGCTAGGTTTTAAGTGAGCAAAGTGTCTTGCTACTCCTTCTAAAACTATCGGGCAGACCTCTAATTAGCTAAGCACTTGAAGATCATGTGATATGGCTTCCATGATGTCACGTGAAGTTGTCGCCTTTGCTGAAGCCAGTTCTGTTTATTGGTACTCCCTATTGTGCTGGCTGGAGCCACAATGCAAGATGTGGTGCAGCTTGTTCTTATACTATAATCTTGTCACTAACATAGTTGTAAAAAGAGGTACAATAAGTGCTAGAGATTCATGTTAATTTGTAGCCGGTTTTGGTATACATGCTAGCTCAAATAGCAGTGGCAGAGGAAGGGAGGGGGGGGGGCTCTTGGTGCTTGAGCCCCCCAATAATTTTAGGGCACAATCTAATGAAGTGAAGTCTCACATGAACACTTTTAAACCACAAGGAAAAAAACAAACAAACAAAAAAACATGTCTTTGGAGCCCCCTATACAACTACAATGCTGAATAGTATACTGGCTAGCTCAAATAGTATACTGGCTAGCTCAAATGATATATAATGGCTAGCTCAAATAGTATACTGACTATAGTATGTCCAAGTTGAGTTGGCACGGTAAAAACCGTTAATAACTTTTGAACGGAAGTAGCTACGCTTCCAGGGTTTGTACCATTCGAAAGCTCGTGCCAAAGCGGTCCAGAAAATTCCCTTTAAAAACTTCAGAGCCAGCAGGGAAAGTGCAGTTCCAAAACTCAATAGAAAAGTCTATGGGAATAAATAAAACTGTTTCCCGCGCTACACGCGGCGGGATTTAGTCACGCGCTCAAACCGGGCCAACCACGTGCGCAGTACCTCAGAGACAATTTGTAAACAAAAAGCAGTCGTAGTTTGGTGACTTCGTTTCTACCCTTCTGCTTGACATTCTGGTTCATTTTAGGCTCAGGACTTTGTTGCATTCAAGGCTACTTAACAAGAGCAAGCTACAATGTGAGGTACGTTTGTAACACGGGTTGTTTGTCCACTCAGATTTTATTACCAGTTTAAATAGGGCCTATTTATTTAGAACTCAGCCAATTTACTGTTTGCTGACCAAGATAATAAGATATACAATTCATCATAGACTCTATATGCTACTATTTATGCTTTAGCTGTCCATTACTCCTCATATCTATATAGGTACAGTTCGCTATGGTTATGGGGATGCTATTGACCACCCTCCTAATTCAACTGCTGCTTGTATCTACCACAATTTCGACATGTCATCATAAAATCATATAGTATATATTGTATATGTCATTATAAAATTATATTAATTATGTCAATTTTTTTGTATAATTTAAAATCATGAATAAAATGATATGAATGATTCAGTATGAAGGACAAAGTAATACTGGAATGTGTGTGGCCATAGCTAAAGGTGTAGGTGATTTACTGGATTCTTCACAATACTGTTGAGTACTTCAGAAGTTCGTCACACCAAGTAAGTAAGAATAGAGTTTAAATACACGCTTATTAAGTACACAACAATCAGACTTACTTGAGGAGGCGTTCAGCCGTGGTCCTGCGCTTCTTTTCCTCTAAGAATTGTACTACATTAGTAGCTCTGGATCGCCCTCCGCAACCTTCAGCCAGTTTTAGCGCACAACTAGAAGCTCGTATAAACAATAAACTACAGGTGATTAGTTATAACCGAGCATATATTGAATACAGCCACTGAAGAAACTGCCACAGCTTCTTTTTCATTTCAACAAGTGAACTTACGATAATAATGCGCACCTTAGACTCGCCCCATTTTTACTGTGGGTGTCGACGTTTGAGCTACTACTGTCATGTGACATTAATTGGTTTCCGGTTTCGCCAAGTGCATTCCTCTTTTGCCACATTCGTGGTCGCGCCAACTCAACGTGGACATACTATAGCTCAAATGATATACTGGCTAGCTCAAATAGTATACTGGCTAGCTCAAATAATATACTGGCTAGCTCAAATAGTATACTGGCTAGCTCAAATAATATACTGGCTAGCTCAAATAATATACTGGCTAGCTCAAATAATATACTGGCTAGCTCAATTATGGTGAGGAAGATTTTGTGTTGTAAGGTTTTATTTGCATGCGGTAATTATAGTTTATAGTGTGTAACAATCAGAACTCGCTTAATTTATTTTACCATATATGTGCAGGTTATTTCACGCAAGAAGCAAATGGAGCAACTTCCACTTCCTCTGTCAATGGCTCTGCAGCCTCAGTCAACAATGCTCCTGCTAGTGTTACTCCTGCTAGTGCTACTCCTGCTAGTGCTACTCCTGCTAGTGCTACTCCTACCAGTGCTACTCCTACCAGTGCTACTCCTACCAGTGCTACTCCTGCCAGTGCTACTCCTGCCAGTGCTACTCCTACCAGTGCTACTCCTGCCAGTGCTACTCCTGCCAGTGCTACTCCTGCCAGTGCTATTCCTACCACTAGTTCCACTGCCACTAGTTCCTCTGCCGGCAGTTCTGCCACAGTGAGTTCTGCCACAGTGTCGGCTCCAACATCTTCCAGTTCCGCAAAACCGTCTGCTACATGTCCTGCCGTGCCCACTGCCATGCCCACCAGTAGCAGTGATGTGCTCTAGAGGAAATCAATTCTAGTAATCCTCATATCTTGTAGACAGCATTTCTCTTGCCTGCCTACCTACCAGTGTTTCTCACAGGATCATGCATTGAATTCATCACGGCTTTGTAGTCGCCATTGGTTTATTTGACAGGTTCACATCGCATTCCCCATCCATCCATTATTCCCTTCCTCTGGTTACTCACTCACTCACTCTGCTGGCTGGCATGATGCATATTACAATATTCAACACTCATATTTACTTCTGCTCACTTCAAATTCATTTATCAAACATTCTCCCAATGGTACCCCACCCCCTTATTCATTCAACAGTAGCAGAACTAATGGATTATGATTGCACATACTGGACTTTTATTTATTCTTTATGAACATTAACACCACTGCCACTCATATTTGGTGTTTTTATTATTTTATGCAACTTAAAAAATGTAGTTCTTTCTGTATCATATAATGCTATTGAATATGTATGTCATGATATAAAATGTATTTTTTATTTGGCAACAGAGGGAGTGAATACCAGCATGCATTCTTGTGTGACAGAGAGACAAGAGAAATGGGATCATGAAGTGGGAGGGGAGAGGGTAATGATTGACATTATGCACATGTGCATTTTGTGACAGTGATTTGGTCCAAATGATCGATCATGAAATTGTTTCTTCCAGTCAGAGGGTTGAATATCTGTACGAGGATGGTCAGAGATTTATACTCCAAGCCTGAGCAGCATGGCTCAATAGATATATTTGGATTTTTTCGCAGTTCCTCCAAAAAAGTGTTTCTATCTGCACTTCCTGCAGTGGTGAGTGTATGGCAATGGCCCTTGCAGTAATTGGCAGAGAAGTTGTGTGGTTGATGGACATTGTAGAGTCCCAAGTCTCTCCCGAAGCTAATGTTGAATGGGTGAAGACAGCAAGTGACTTGACCCTCTGTGTTGCAGAAGTTGTCAGACTCTGCAGAAGCACTTCTTCTTTTGCGAGAACTCGAGTGACTGACATCCTTTGGGTTTTTAGATACCAGAACTATACGTGGCTCTTGAGAGGAGTTGGAGTGACCAGAGTCAAACTCTACAGAAGCTGGGATCATAAGATTGCTGTCACTCCCATAGGGCATTGGTCTGTTGCATTCATGAGAGCTGGAGCATGTTACAAGGACATCAAACACAATGGGACCCCTTGCTCCTTTATTGATTGCTTCCATAATAGCTCGTGAGACATTAAATATGTGAGGACCTTCAGTGTACACGTTCAAACTCTTCTTATCCACGAAATATCTCACACCATTTATAATGACTCTGATGTGGACTTCTTGTGTCTCGTCACTCACTGGTTGCCTCAGAGTGTCCGTCTCTGACTGGAAGAGAAGCAGATCAGCAGCAGAAATGCTATTCTGGTCTTTAGGCAGCTCCAAATGCTGGAAATTAATTCTATATTTTTTAAGCAGAGCCCCTTCAAACAACTCCGATGATAAGTCCATTTCAATTTCATTGGTTTCAATTTCTAACAAAAATATACATTTATTACAATAAAAACAACAACAAACAATAAATATAACCTAGGTTCCTAAAGCAGTGCCACACACATTCATTACCTGTAGAAGTGATAGCTCCAGTAAAAGTGTTCACTGGTTTTGCATAGAAATCTTCAGATAAACATTTTGGCTGTGCATTTTGATCCTTAATCTTTTCATAAATAGCTTTTGTGTCATTCAGCTCCTTCTCCTCTTCTTCTGTCAGTTGAGGCCTGTTTTCGTTTAAAGGTTCGATGGGGCCAATTTGAGCCAATATGTTTGCTTTTAGTTGCTGTAACCTGGACTTCTCCAGCTCATTACCCTGGAGGTTTGTGCACCCTCCCCCTACTGCATCTTGGACAGACAGACACAATAGGGTTGCTACGGCCAGTACTCCACGCATCTCCATCTCAATTTTCTCCACACTGGTACAAAAACTAGGGAGTGAATTTTTTTTATACAATGAGTCTGCGCAGAGAGACTGAACCACGACTGCGCAGTTATCACGGCTAAAAATGGACGACATTCCAGAGAAGATTTTACGCTATGAAGAATTTTTGAACGATAGGCTGCGAACAGATCTACATACAGTATTAGAACGCAAAGAGAATGTGTACAAAGATGTCGCTGAGTTTACCCAGCTCAAAAGTGCAGTTGATCTGCTGAAAAATGAAGCCAAAAAAGGAATAAAAAGTCATAAGACTATGGTGGACCTAGGGTGCAACTTCTATGCCAATGCTAGAGTGGAAGACTGTTCTACAATATTCATAGCAATTGGGTTGGGATTTCATCTAGAAATGACTCTTGAAGAAGCAAGTGTGTTTATAGAGGAGAAAATATCTGAATTGTTGAGGAAAGCCGAGATCATGTCAATTCAGGCTTCTCAGATAAACGCTAGAATTAAAGTGGTGATGGAAACTCTGAGAGAATTGCAGTTTCCATTTGAGGAAAAAAGTAGAACTCCAACTCGAGATGTTTGGTAGCTGATAAAGTTATTTTGCTTGCAATTCATGATTGATTGGTAAAGGGTTTTCTTTGTGAGAATGATGTGACTAATAGAACATTCATGCTATTATGTCTAGTGGACCCTCCTATTGAGCTAATCTGGTGTGTCACCTACTGCTATATGGCCACCAGACAATGTATTGCTTGACCACACCCAAGTAGTTGCTCTTTATGAAATATATAAGCTGGTCCTTGTGTCAGCCTAGATGCATGCACTTGCTATGTAGGCAGCCACTCCATCTAGGAAAAGTGAATACGTGCAGTAGAACTGGTTCTTGCATCAGCCTGGATGTACTCTGTACCCTGCAGCAGCAGCCTAGATAACTTAACAGTCATGTGTGCTCAAGACATCAGTTCCTACCAACTCTCTATTCATACAGCTAGTGTTCACATTGTGCCAACATCTGCATGTGCGCATTGAATCTCTCAATTCAAATCAAAATAGCTTACACAAATGAATACATCTACATGCAATGCAACTGCACACTATAGAGTAATTACTACACAAAACAATTGGTAAGTTAGGCTCCAAAATTAGGTTTTGTTGCTTGCAGAATTCCAACGATCACTCCAAAGAGTCCAATGGCACTAGCAAAAATTTCAATAATGAGAATCTTCACAAATAGAGAAGCATTCTGAGCGTCCGACAAGGCAGCTCCGCTACCCACCAGCCCAACAGACAGACCACAGGCTATGTTTGTGAATCCCACAGTCAGTCCCGCTCCAAATAGAGACGCTCCTGAGAACACTGCAGTAGCACTGTACGTGCCCAATGCATTGCCGCTCGCATCCAGAGCATAGAAAGAGACTTCTGGAACAGTTTTTATTTTCTGCACCATAATGATGGCGATGATGATACCGTAGATGGCCACTGCCTCGCAAAAAATGATGGAAATCAAGTTCCTAGTCTTGATCCTAGGGGCCTTTACGCCGGCTCCAAGGATACTGGATCCTGTCAGGAATATACCCCAAGCTGCTCCCAGTACTGAGAGGGATACGGCCAGGCCAGCCCCAACACCAGCCCACATATAAGGGGACGTACTGGAGAGAAAGAAGCCAAAGTCAAAGCTGCTTCCTAGACCTGTGAGGTTGTAGTAAAGGGCGACGAAGAGAAGTATTGCTATGGTGATGTAGTAAACTGCCTGGTGATGAGCTCCGCACAACATTGTGGACACCAGCAGAAAAGAGAATGTGTACACACCTGGCTCCCTGTTTTGAAGAACTAACTCAAATGTGCACTTTGACCTAGGTCACATGCCTAGTGATGTCATTGTTCAACTAGAGGGGGTGTGGCAAACAATCTCGACCTCGCCTCTTTGCTCTCTGGCTTGTCCCTTTTGCTGTTCGAGTGCGTCGTCGGTTGTTGTGCCAGCTTACGATGGACTACTCAGAAGCCAAAAAGGAGGATGCTATTAAGTTCCTGGAGCGCTTTTCTGAGATTTCTCCTCCAGAACCCGGACCTGATTTCCCTCTGCGACCTTCCTGGCCGCGGCTGCAGCCTGAAGAGGTCGAGGGAGAATGCCTGGATATGGCGAAGCGCTACCTTTGTGGAAAGTGAGTTGTTTGTGACTAGTCAGGTGTAGTTCCTGTGGGTTGTCTTAATGTGGCTTCTCAAGTACTTCATTAGCTCTGCTTAATTAAGGATACTTAAAGAACTAGCTTCTCCACAGAGTGATTGTGCTGGTACAATTATGTTGGAAGAGTTCCCTGCCCACTGGACTCATGAACCCATGGGAGCTGTGAAATACCAAAATAGTGTGATCAGCTGCTATTTTGCAAGCAGTTTGTTAAGAATGTGTTCACAGAATATGTTGTTAGTATTTTAAACCAACAATTCCAGTAATAGTAATAATGGAAGACCCAAACTAATTATTTCTGCCTATTTGCCCTACCCTCTGTCACTTCTGATGGCAAAGTTCCTCATGGTCTTGACATTCTGTGTTGTCATTTTAGAGTAGTTATTTGCTCAGACCTAGTTTCCATGGCTATTGGTGAGGTATGTATTTGGATTTAGACATGCCTGGAGCGGGTGTTGTGAGCTCTAGCTCCAGGCTCCAGGGCTATCATTTGTACACGAGTCACTTGGGGAAGTTGGAAATAATTCCCAAGACATCCATTGTGCTATGCATGTCCTAGAGAAACAAGTTAAACTAACGGTGTGCTTGAGCACAAATGGCGAGTGAGCCGCCTAGTTAGGTTACGTAAAACTACAGTATGCTTTATGATTAATTTTAACTTCTAACTCTCCAGTTCTAAAAACAGGTCGAGTTTTTAAATTACGTATATATTTACGGTTAAGGAGTTTCAATGCCATAGTATCCGCTCACCGGAACTATTTTGACTTAAAAAACAAAACAAAACAAAATAACGGAAGCCTTTTTTAAGGGATTATGGCACAGGTGTGAAACTAACCCTATATTAAGACAAGCTTACTGCTGTAGTAGCCAGAAAAGTCGTGTGGAGGCAGTTAATATTGTTAGTTGAATGTTTACTTTGCGCTATCTTCTTTAGCTACAGTAGCTGTAAGGACCACACTTTCTCATGCACTGGACATACCAACAAAAGACTTACCTTTGTATTGGACAATGGATTTTTGAGTAAGGAACAACAGTGTTGTGTAGGGCATCTAACTATGACAAATAGCGCATTAACTTACCACTCATTTGAATAGAAAAAGAACTCAGATAAGTTAGCAAGTTTTAATTGCACCCGCAAAAGAGAATTCAAAGTGGTAAACAATTCAATTTCATTGAATGATTTGGCTAAAGATCGATGAAGCAGAGGATTTTGTTCAGTAAAGTTTGGGAAGGGGTCGACCGTGGGACTAACAAAAATGCAAGGGTCAAAGTACAAATGACATACGTACGTCCACACACATGTATAAAAAAATATCCCCGATTTTCGATTGTATTACCCCTGATAGTGTATTACCCCTGATAGTGTATTACCCCTGATAGTGTCTCGCTTGCTCACCAGTTATAGTCTGAATGGGTAGTGAGGGAAGCATGCCTCACACCTCCCTCCCTCTCTCTCTCTCTAAGTATTGCTAATTGTACAGCCTATGTCTCAACTATTAGATGAGTGGGCAGACAGACTCCATCAGCTGTACTTACCAACTGTGTACAGAATATAATTTGAGTTTGGAGACATTGCTTGCTTGTTGGATGAAGCGCTCTACGGAGGGTGAGATGGAATCATTTGTACAGTAGCAAGAGAAGAGCTGGATATTGCCATCACTAGCATGTGCATGTGTGTGGGCGGGTTGTGGGTGTGTACACTCACATAGGTGTGTTTGTGCGTGTGTGAGAGGAGGACTACTGCTCAGACTGGAGCTGTTTGTTTATTGGGGCACTGTGAAAGTATTGCAGGGTTGTGGTAGATAAAGTGTTGTACCAATAGCCGTTAGTGGACGGATGAACCGTGTTTGGGTTCATTGGGTGTTAGTTTGGGAAAAGACGTGCTTACTAAGTGCTGTGTGTATATATATTAGTGTGGACATGTGTGTGTGTGTGTGTGTGTGTGTGTGTGGACATGTGTGTGTGTGTGCTCTGATTGATTATTTCCAGGCAATGTCCCGGGCTACTGAGCTACCACATGGCAGCAGAGGGTCACAGGAGACTCAAGACAGAATCATTAGATCGGTTCAAGAGGTCGTCAGCTCCTGTCAAATCGTCTACAGAGGAGCCTCAGGAGGGAGGCAGCAATGACCAGGAAGATGGTGAGTGAACAGTGTCTCTCACTGGTTGGCTTGTCTGATGGTTCCATGCTTGTTGTCTTGTTGTGTCTCTTTCCCCTCCCAGAGCTGGACAGTTCTCTTGTTGCTCAAGAGCTAATGGCCATCTTACATGAAATTGGTAAGGAATGGTTAAGTGACTTTCCTCTCCTAAAATGTCCTGTGGATAAGAAGGAATTAAGTATGTTTGGAATGAAGAACAGACGGAGGAAGATGGAGGACAGGTATGCAATATGCCTGGACCTCAACAGCTTGTATCAGCTCCAGGCAAGTGATCACACACACACACACACACGCATGCACACGCATGCACACACACACACACACTGTATTTGATATCCTTTACCAGTTATTCTATCAATTTCATGTCCATAGCAACTTAACTTGTTTGTTGGTTTATGTCCCTTACTCCCTCTCTCTCTTCTCCCGTCCTAATCCTTGTGTCTGTTATCTCACTCGCCATCTGTCCCGCCCATGTTCAGGACATGCCCGCACAGTCGTACTACGCTGTATTTGACGGGCATGTGGGGGTGGAAGCAGCCGTGTATGCCAGTCTGCACATGCTCTCTAACATTGTCAGACACCCTTCTTTCAGGGAAGATTTCCCGACAGCTATAAAGGCTGGCATCAAGAAGACAGATGAAGTGTTCTGTAGGAAGGTATGTATGTGTGTGTGAGAGGTGGAGAGGTGGCTATATTTGGAATGCAGTCGTTCATATTTGGCAGCTCCTCATGGGAAATGAGATATTCTGTTTTACTTACTGCACACATACACACAAATATCACACACACACACACACACACACACACACACACACACACACACACACACACACACACACACACACACACACACACACACACACATTCTAGTCCCAATGAGTGATCTATAGTCCCAAAGTGAAACATTTGAACAAATACATCATGTGAGTGTGTGTGTGTGTGTGTGAATCGACATGACCCACTTGTAGCTAGTGCAGTGCGTTCAGCTGCTACTACTATCACATTGAGCTTAGGTATAGCATAGTTTACCTTAGGCATAGCATAGTTTACCTTAGGTATAGCATAGTTTACCTTAGGTATAGCATAGTCTACCTTAGGTATAGCATAGTTTACCTTAGGTATAGCATACTTTACCTTAGGTATAGCATAGTTACCTTAGGTATAGCATACTTTACCTTAGGTATAGAACTTAGGTATAGCATAGTTTACCTTAGGTACCTTAGGTATAGCATACTTTACCTTAGGTATAGCATAGTTTACCTTAGGTACCTTAGGTATAGCATACTTTACCTTAGGTATAGCATAGTTTACCTTAGGTATAGCATACTTTACCTTGTCAGATTTCTTTCCATAAGAAACAGCTGCTGTATACAGTGGAATATGAGAACCGTGCTATTTCCATTCAACTCTTTTTATACTATTTTATAAAAATTCAAATTGAAAACCAGACATCCTTCTCAAACCATCCAATTAGGTACACTGAAACTCTATTGTGTAGATTTAGTGTTTAAAATTTACAGACTCTGTTTTAATTTACTACTTTTCTGGTTTTCATTATGTATTAAAATTTTCTCATTTCTACATTAAACTTTGTGCAATTAAATTGTTGATGTTCACAATTTCTTCTCAGCCATTTGATGCTGTCCATCTCTGTCACAGTTTTTTTCTGTGTTGTTAAAGCCTGTGCATGAGAGAGAGAGAGTGTCTAATAAGAGGGCGTTGTTTGTATATAAATAAACATGATGTATGTATTATTACATGTTTAACTAACTTTACTCACTGGCGAATTACTACAACACAGCACAGCATGCACACACACAGACAGACAGACAGACCTATAATTACTACAACACAGCACAGCATGCACGCAGACAGACAGACAGACAGACCTATAATTACTACAACACAGCACAGCATGCACACAGACAGACAGACAGACAGACCTATAATTACTACAACACAGCACAGCATGCACACAGACAGACAGACAGACAGACCTATAATTACTACAACACAGCACAGCATGCACGCAGACAGACAGACAGACCTATAATTACTACAACACAGCACAGCATGCATGCAGACAGACCTATAATTACTACAACACAGCACAGCATGCAGACAGACAGACAGACAGACAGACCTATAATTACTACAACACAGCACAGCATGCACACAGACAGACAGACAGACAGACCTATAATTACTACAACACAGCACAGCATGCACGCAGACAGACAGACAGACCTATAATTACTACAACACAGCACAGCATGCATGCAGACAGACCTATAATTACTACAACACAGCACAGCATGCAGACAGACAGACAGACAGACAGACCTATAATTACTACAACACAGCACAGCATGCACACAGACAGACAGACAGACAGACCTATAATTACTACAACACAGCACAGCATGCACGCAGACAGACAGACAGACCTATAATTACTACAACACAGCACAGCATGCATGCAGACAGACCTATAATTACTACAACACAGCACAGCATGCAGACAGACAGACAGACAGACAGACCTATAATTACTACAACACAGCACAGCATGCACACAGACAGACAGACAGACAGACCTATAATTACTACAACACAGCACAGCATGCACGCAGACAGACAGACCGGACAGACCTTAAGTACGTACCAACACCGCACAGCATGCAACGCAGACAGACAGACAGAACCTATAATTACTTACAACACAGCACCAGCATGCACGCAGGACGACAGACAGACCTAAATTACACAACACAACACAGCATGCACGAAGGACCATACAGACAGCCTATAATAATACCAACACAGACAACAGCATGCAAGCAGACAGACCTATACTATACAAACACAGCACAGCATGCACGCGACAGACAGACAGACCAGACCTATACTTTACGACAACACAGCACAGCGATGCCGCGGACAGACAGACAGACAGACAAGACCTATAATTAATACAAACACAGCACAGCATGCAGACAGACAGACAGACCTATAATTACTACAACACAGCACAGCATGCACACACACAGACAGACAGACAGACCTATAATTACTACAACACAGCACAGCATGCACGCAGATAGACAGACAGACAGACCTATAATTACTACAACACAGCACAGCATGCACGCAGATAGACAGACAGACAGACCTATAATTACTACAACACAGCACAGCATGCACGCAGACAGACAGACAGACAGACCTATAATTACTACAACACAGCACAGCATGCACGCAGACAGACAGACAGACAGACCTATAATTACTACAACACAGCACAGCATGCACACACACAGACAGACAGACAGACCTATAATTACTACAACACAGCACAGCATGCACGCAGATAGACAGACAGACAGACCTATAATTACTACAACACAGCACAGCATGCACGCAGCAGACGACAGACGACCTATATTACTACACACAGCACAGCATGCACCGCAGACAGACAGACAGACAGACCTATAATTACTACAACACAGCACAGCATGCAGACAGACAGACAGACAGACAGACCTATAATTACTACAACACAACACAGCATGCATGCAGACAGACAGACAGACAGACCTATAATTACTACAACACAGCACAGCATGCACACACACAGACAGACAGACCTATAATTGTCATTGCCTGTCTGTCTGTCTGCCTGGATTCTGTCTGTTGCCCCTTATCTTTATCTTTGATCTCTCTCTCTCTCTCTCTCCCCAGGGCATCCAGAGTGGCACTACAGTAGTGGCAGTGTTTCTCCGTGGAGACAGGTTGTATGCCAGCTGGCTGGGAGACTCGCAAGCACTTCTCTTTAGAAGAGGAAAACCCGTGCAATTAGTGAAGCCTCACAAGCCGGACAGAGAGGTGCGTATGCGTATGTGTTGACTGTATTGCAGTTGCTGGTAAAGGGTTCACAGCACTGAAGGTCTATAGTAATGGGTCGCTCCATCCCATTATATTCATTCCTTTTAATTGCAGTTATTCTATTCTGTTGGAGTCATTCCATTCCATTGGAGTCATTATTTTATTAATCTATTCCAATAGTTCATTTTACCATTTGGATCTTCCATTCCATTGAGCAATTTTAGTGGCTTGTAAATATACTCAGTTTTTACAATTGGAATTTCCCCAACCCCCTCCCTAAACAATAAAACACTGTACAAATATAGCAGCTTGTACTAATCTTGTGTAATGCGCACAACTCTTCTATCAGTGATCACTTGCTCACACACACAAGAACTGGACAGACTGACAGTTTGTATTGACTGAAGAACATACATTACAGCTTTTATAACTAAACCACAACAGCTACCCTGGGGCTAATATACACTATTCTAGATAATAGTTAGGCACTGCCTCAGAGGGAACTGTCAGTTTTTAGGGTCCCCAAGGCCCTAGGCTGTAGGGTCCCGAGCGCAGCGCCTGAGAGACCCTAAAAACGGTTCACGACGACTGTGCCAGCTGATTTAGAACGCAGCGACTGCTCCTAACAACGCAATTGGAGGGGCACTAAGTATCCCCACCCTCAAGGCGGGGCCACTAATTTAATAGTGTCCCTCTCTGAAGGACCTAAGCAGTTTAAAGTTCCTCTGTCACAGTACAAACACTGCATCAGCTATGTTCAACTATTCTATCTACCCTCTTTTAGCTACTCTGGGGGAGGAGCCAAGTTTTTTTTTTGTTTTTTTTTAGCTGGCCTGGAAAAGTGTGTGTTAGAACAGAGGCCAGTTAGAACAGAGGCCAGTCAGAATAGAGGCCAGTCAGAACAGAGGCCAGTCAGAACAGAGGCCAGTCCTCTAGAGCAACAACATTTGTAGTAGGACATACCAGCACTAACTTCATCTTCACAGGCAACAGATCGGTTGGGGCGTGCTACAGAAATCATGCACTGCCTAATTAACTATTGCACACTTTGTAAAGAGGTGGGTGTGGTTATACTTTGTAAAGAGGTGGGTGTGGTTATACTTTTTGTTGTTTGCAAAGAAACTAATCAAACTAAGCATAAAAGAAGAGTTATTGCCATTAGTGGGTCATTAGTGGGCTATTTTTCAAAACGAGATTTCTTGAGGAACAGAGTAAGATTATGAAGTCCAAGTCACTGGAGAAAGTACCGGGGCTCTAGGAGGTTGTAGAAGATCTGACAAGTTCTGCCATCTTGTTGTTGTTGAGACATTCAAACTAAGGATATCATGCTCTCAATTTGGTATAGCTACAGCTGAGAGATTTTAAAAAATTAGATTACAAAATCAGCTAACAGAACAGAACGAGGCATGACTGATGAGAATTGAAGGTTTCAAAAATATAAGAAATAAATTTACTGAATTATAAGATAAAATCAAACAGAATAATGACAGGGGCAAGCTATAATTTACTGCTATTGTCACATTTTGTTATGATTTTGTAGCTGATTTTTTAAATATGTAATTCTTGAGGGGGGAATTTCTCAGATCCCCCTTCTGTGAAACCCGGTGGGTGAGTGGGTGCGTTTGTGTGCATGTGTTTAATTTATTTATTTATTTATATTATCAGAGAATGATAAGAGTGCTAGTCTCTCACTAGTTGATCTACCTTGTACCAGTATCTTTACACAATTTATTAACCCTCAGCGCGCATGCGCGAGAGGGTTATAGTAGTCATCCTGTCTGTCTGTCTGTCTGTTATGCTCTGATTTTGGAGATTACTGACAATTAACAGTTGATTTAGGTATGAACTTACTCAGGACGAAGATTTAAGACCTTTTACTGTGCTACTTTTTTTAATTTCGGGCTATTCGTTGAGAAAAAGTGAAGCTTTCAACTCCGCGTAGGTACCAGCTTTTATGGGCAACGCCCCCTAGTGTCACGTCATAATTACGTGAGCAAATAATTTCTGCAGCCAGCGGTGTACTTAGCTTTATGCGCAGGCTCCTAAGCGTTACTCCGGGGAGTTGAAAGAAGTGAAGTTTCGCGTTGAAAATGTATACAAGTGAGTATTTCTGGCTAGTTTAGCTTCTTCTCTTATGAAGACAGCGTTTCCATGTACCATTTTCATTGGTCGAGCTATTTTGATACCTCATTAAAAATAGCTAACAGATTGCTTGTTCTTTTGGAAGGAGATTATATTTTAATAGCTAGGTAGTGTTTAATGGCGTTGAGGATTCGCACCTTTGGTGCTTCATTGTTTCTAGTGGGCACAATTTCTCTGAGACCCCTTACCAAACCATCATAATTAAAACTTGTGACTATATTGTGGTTAAGCTATGTAGCTTAGTGTTCAAGCACACTATGAGTATTACTACTACTACTACTACTACTACTCTACATTTTTGGGTGTAGCATATACGATGTAGTATTATAGAGTATCTATCTTGATATTTTAATAGGATGAACAGCAAAGAATAGAGGCTGCTGGAGGCGTGGTCATCTGGATGGGGGCGTGGCGTGTGAATGGCAATCTCTCCGTGTCGCGTGCTATTGGTGATGCCAAGCTGAAGCACCTGGTGGTTGGAGATGCAGATGTGGATGAGTTTGCCCTGGATGGGACTGAGGACTATCTCATTGTGGCGTGTGACGGAGTGTGGGACGTGTTGAATGAGGAGGAGGTGGTCAAGTGTGTGAATGATCACCTGGCACGCCCTGAGGGCTCCAAGCAGTCAGTTGCCAAGGCCATCGTTGAGTTTGCCCGGTCTGAAGGTTCGGGTGACAACATGACTGTCATTGTTGTGTTCTTCAGTCAGCCAGGGGAAGGTGTAACTTTGTCAACTGCACAAGACACAGCAAAGGCCACACCCACAACAGAGAGTGCACCAGAAGTGCCGGCCAATAGCCATGGTGATAGCACCACATAGCTCTTTTTTTAATTCAGTCAGTGTAGCTGGTATGTTTGTGTGTGTGTGTGTGCTCCAATATTTTTATGAGAAATGTAAGTATTTCACTAGCTCATCTCTTTCCTGCCACAAGTTGATTTCTTGCACATCATTAAAGATCTATAAACAAACTTTTAAACAGAAAGTACTAAAAAACAACAATAACAAACCAAATAACATAAGTCTGGTAAAGGGTTTCTCCTTATTTGGGACAGTGGTTACGGCTATATCTTGTAGAAAGCTAATGTCGGATAGTGTTGCTTCGTCTGGAGGCAATACTGCTCCAGTAGTACTGATTCCGTCTGGGACGAGCAGAGACACTGTTAGTCCGAGTAAGTGACTATGATGAATTGTTGGTAAGATCCTCTAATGGTGCGTGGGTTCTTTAAGGTACCGTAAAGAAGCAGCATCCATTTCAGAAGCATTACAACGACTTAATAGCCATCATCAGTGAAGTTGGTAAGGATGTGAAGCCCGCCTACACCAGTAACAAGATCTCCACAGATAAACTGAGAAAGAGTAAGTGTTCACAATACAGCAATAACCAGACACATTGCCTAGTCCTGGTAGAGACAGACACATTGCCTAGTCCTGGTAGAGACAGACACATTGCCTAGTCCTGGTAGAGACGACACATTGCCTAGTCCTGGTAGAGGCAGCAAGACCAGTAGATAATAAATGATGCCATTTATAAAATAGGAAGTGTAGAATGATAGTCCACAGCATGTGCTTAGAATAGTTGTCAGAACAGAGGGTTTGTTTTTAAGAAGGGTTTGTTGAGAGAGGCTGTAGTGTAGTCTAGCATAACTGACCCTTTACCTTATATAATAGAAGATAGGGTTGGCTAAGCCAGACTAGCTGTGGCATAGCAATGCATGTGTGGAAGTGGTGGGTGTTTGTTGGTGAAAAGGATCTGTAGAGTAAAGTCAAGGGGTGTGGCACTGGATGCAACTAATACAGTATTGCTAATGTACTACATACAACCACAAAACCCTTAATTCATTCAATGATACTACACCTTACCTAATTGTAATTGGTTGTTTATATGTACATATTTGTTTAGACATCATGGCAGCCAGGGGTTACTTGAGAGAGTGCCAGGCAGACCTGGAGAAGTTAGGGACTACTTCACAAGAACATTAGTTTTTATTATAAATCAGCTGCTTTTATTTTTTATTTCATTTTCAATTTTAAAGCTCCTCCCACTAATTTTCAGTGCATTGGCACTATCAGTTAAATCAACTATTTTATGGGCTTCTACTGATAGTGAATTATTTGTACAATACAACAGAACATGTTCTACAATCAAATATATGGTGCTAGAAAATACTTCAGTTAATGAAATGGAACGAATCATAAATGTTTCTACTTGTATGTTGCTAATAGTAACCCAAAGTAATAAACACATACATACACAAATTGAAAAACATGCACTCGCATAACAAGTTAAAAAAACAAAACAAACCAGTCGTTTATAGCAGACAACAAAGAGTGTCTCATTCGTGAGAGAGCGAGCTGTTGTCTCCCTCAGAGCTCTCCTGTTCCTCGATCAAAGGAGACTTCTCGACGCTAGAAGAGTTGTTTTGCCGAGTGCCTCCAGGCAGTTGTGAGTGGGAGGTCCTAGTGCCTCCAGGCAGTTGTGTGTGGGAGGTCCTAGTGGGCACAAGGTCAGCCACTCCACTCTGTCTGGAAAGTCTCTTCTCATTGGTCAATCCCTGGAGAGAAGTGCAGCTGGTTTGAGTGGAGTTAGGAAGCCACACTGTACCAAACTCACTGATGATCGATTCCATTTCCTCTCCTCCATTAAGTCTGTCCTGCTTACAGTTTTTTTCATCCATTTCCATCCCATCTTTGTAATCCTTCAGGGCATTTTGGTTGATCACAATTTTACTGTCATCTGTGTTGCCTCCTGTATTACTGGCACGAGTCTTGTCTTGGAGTACCTTGTCTGAGGAGAGATCAACCTTCGTCTCTCCCTCCAGAGGATTCGGGGAGGGGCCAAAAGCACTCTTGTGATCAATACTGCTGTCAGAAACTGTGTTGGATTTTACCTCCTTCTTTAAAACACGTTGAAGGGTCTGTGTCTGTGCAGCAGAACTGAGGGTAACGTAGTGATTGTTCTTTCCTGATGTCCCTTTACCATAGTCACTCGTTATCTGTCCAGTGAGTGTGGAGGTCTTCATGTGGAGGCAAATCTTATGAAGAGAGAGAACATAGATCCACTTCTTCCATTGCTTGCGAGATTCTTCAGAGCGGACACAATGCATGATGAAGATGAGAAGGCCTTGGAATGCGGTAAGGAGCACAAACACTGTTTGTAGAGTGTATGATAATCCTGGAATAGATATTTGGGAAGTAGCTACGAGGCCAACGCCCCATCCTAATCCAAACAGAAGAGACAGAGTTAGAGCAATGATGAAATTCTGCCTCAGTTTTGTGGCCACACCCACTTCATTGGTTAAGGCTTTCTTGCGCAGCAGTGAAACGAATATGGAGACAAAGATGATCCAGTTGAAAATGTAGATAATTAGAAAAGGGACCATTAAACCGCCATAGAAGGCGGGACCAAATGGACGACAGCTAATGATAATAATAATAATAATAATACTAAAACCACAACAACAACAACAACAACAATAACAATCAAGTTTAGCAACTCTTTTTACACAAACAAACACAACAGCAATGGCAGCCAGAAGAGAAGCATATTTGAGGACCTCTTCTCTCAAATTCTGCACCCGCCTCGATCCTCCCTGTTCTAACTTCTCTCAACTCCCCCCCCCCTCCCGCCCCCCCAACTCAATAGTGCTTCACAGTAAATGGTTATAATTGACAAGACAGACAGCGTGTGCTCCGAATATCTTTGAATTGATGAAGAAACTCACTAGACATCCGAGACATAATTCCTCCAGTAGGGAGCCTCACTCAAGAGTACTACACCAGATGGAAGTACTACACAACAATATAAGTGATGTTATTAAAATGTGCTTCAGCACAAATGACAAGTGAGCTAGCCAGCTATTTGAGTCTAGTTAAATACATAAATAGTATCATCTGCATTATGAACCCAGAAGAGATGCCACGAAAAATCACACCTCTGCTTCAAAATATCTTGCCTTTAAACATGCAAATATTAATATAAGAAATCCATACCTAGCGTATTTTTTATCACGGACATTGTTTCTCATAATGTCTGCCCTTGTATTCATATTTTCTTTATTTCTTCATCCGCTTCATTTGACACAACAAAGTATTTAAAGCAAAGTGTAAAATGCATTGTGGTGAGTCTACAGGATGAATCATGACTATTTTAAAGCATTTATGAGCCAGTATAGAAGGTTTGTTGGGTGTGGTTATTCTTATATTTATTTTTGCATGTTTAAAGTCAACATAATGGAATATTACAAAGCAGAAACATGATTTTTGAGGCACTCCTTCTCTGGATTCATTAAGTACACTCTAAAGCATATTTTGTGCACATTTTTACGCTTGGTCCGCTCTATCACAATATTAGTTGTCTCCTACACTATTATATTTGCCTTTAATGGTCACTGAAGTCAAGTGTATCATTTCTTCATGGTACACTGAACTAAGAGAAGTAGTGTTGTCTTTAGAGACTCCACGGATCGCTAGCCATAACTCGTTGCCTATCAGCTGAAAAAGAAAGCCAAAATTTCAAAGGATTAGGTTTGCCCCGCCCCGCGCCGCGCCTAGACAGATCTACGGTGAAAACTCTTTACAGATGTTGTCCAATTCAATACTCCATGACACGATCTACTAGTATACTAATATGCCACATGTATATCCATGGATAATTATTTATACACACTCTACCATGAGCTCAAATATATAAGCCCTTAATAAAAGTAACAAATACTTACTCCAGACAATGAGGCAAGTCTTGAGCAAGTACCTATTCTTGATGATGGGGGGAACTCCCAGCACCATGACTAGCTTGGTGTACAGACTGACTGCTTCACCTGCCATTGCCAAGAATGCGGCCAGCATGAAGTAATGGAGGAGTCCGCCAGCCACTGCACACACATACTGATTCCCAGTTGCATGAAGACTTATAATGTACATGATATAGAGTCCCAGCAGAGTCAAACAGAGATTCACTAACAGCTGGCCTGCCTCTGAGGCTCGTAGTTTCCTACATAAACATCTCATTTATCGCGAACGTATTGCTTTGTGATTGTGTGTATGTGTGTGTATGTGCGTGTGTGTGTATGTGCATGTGTGTGGTGTGTGTATGTGATTGTGTGTGTATGTGCATGTGTGTGTATGTGCGTGCTATACTCACTTAGATCCTAAATAAGTAATTATAGTAGTAATCAAGCAGATGATAGAAACAATGGCTCCTATGTAAGAAACTGCAGAAAGTGTTCGTTCAATTGGAGAGTGTGCAGTTGGAGATGATTTCTTGGCTGGATTAGGATCCTAGAAATGTACACTTCATTCAAATATTATAACAAAGTGTAGACGGTTTACATACCAGTAAAATGGCAAAGTTGGTAAGGTGGTTGCATTCACATTCTACAGTGTTGTCTGTTTGGTTAATGAAATTGCAGCCTTCAGTGGACCAATCTCCAAAACGATCTGTAGACACCAAACAAGTAGCCAAGTGGAGCTTTAGCTAGCTCTTTAGTGATTCAACTCTAAGCTTCAGGTATTCAACTGAAAATTGAAAATTCCATATCTAGCTTGAGTATCCAACTGAAAATTTCATACCTAGCTTTAGTGATTCAACTGAGATTTCCATGCTAGGTTTAGTGATTCAGTTAGCTCTGGTGATTGTAAGTCAAAATCACGACACCCACTATATTAAATGACATTCAAATTGTTATCTTTGAAGTAACAGTTAAAATCAAAAGAATTTTAGTGGATTAAATAAAATATTACACGAGTTGACTTGAATGGGAACAAATTGTCACCTTATAGTTGTTTTTGAACTGCTATATAGTGGCATAATTGAGAGAACACTGACATATAGTCAGACTCAATAAACACTTCAGTTGCTCCAAATTCAGCTCTATATTGGCAGAGTATCCCTCTGACTATTTACCTACCTACTACCTACTTAAAAAAAGAAGAAGCTGGTTCTAAGTATTGCTTGCTAGTTACTTAAACTAGCTAGCTAGAATCCAGAGTGATGATGTTGGTTCAGTTTTATCAACGGTCATCAGCATCAGCAATAGAGCTCATTATGCATGACTTCATCTTTCAGATGGTTTAGCTATTTAGCCAAGTCCTATGCTAGTTAAAAGCATATCATAAGCATTTTGTTAATTTTACCATCAGCTGAGAAGTCCCAAAATGTACAAGTTGGATCAGTTCCATCCTCCAGTGAAGATTCCTTTAAGAAGGAAAGTCTGACAGGAAGACTCAGATTGTTTATACTTCTATTGTTCAGTGATGCAGCCATTATGATACTTCCCACCACCAGGCCTCTAGTGGCACTCGTGTTTCTCCTGGAAAACAGAAAATCATTGAAGAAAATGGAATTAGTTATTCTAGTATTGTTGGAAAGGCTTTCGCTTCTTTCAAATACAGTCTTTGGAATGGCTAAAGAAGTAGTTTGTGCTCCCAAGGTTGAAGGTGAATCATCAGTGAGCTGACTGATATGGATTGCATTAGGATCAATTGTGTCATTGCTAGGAATTGAGCTCTGTCTGAATTCAGTAGAAATGATTTGACCAAAGAAATCTTGACTGAGATCAACTTTGGTAACTGCAACAGCAAATGACCTCAGAGTAACTATAGCTTGTGACTCATTCCCCAGCAAAGGAATACTTTCTGCTGCAGTCTCTATTATTCCTAAAATTCTGTAAAGAAAAAAATATGTAGCACAGATACAATAACTGGATGTTTATACCTGACAGATACAAAACGGTAGTTGTTTTATACTGACAGAACAATAACTGGATGGTTTAACCTGAGAACAGGTACATCACTGGATGTTTTATACCTGACAGGATACACAACTAAGGGATGTCTATACCTGACCAGATACAATAACTGGTGTTTATACTGATCAGTGATACAGATACAATTAACTGGAGTTTATACATGACGATACATAACTGGATGTTTATTACCTGAAGGTACAATAATGGATGTTATATACCCTGACAGATACAATAAACTGGAGTTTTATACCTGACGGATAACAATAAATGGATGTTATACCTGACAGATACAATAACTGGATGTTTATGAGACGGCACATACATAAACTGGAGTTATACTGAAGGATACACTAACGGGATGTTATACCTGACAGATACAATAAACTGGATGTTTTATACCTGAAGATACAATAAATGGATGTTTAACTGACAGATACAATAATGGAGGTTTTCTACATGAAAGGTTACAATAACTGGATGTTAGACCTGACAGATCCCAGAACTGAGGTTTAGTACCTGACAGATTACAATACCTGGTGTTTATCTATGACAGATACAATAACTAGGGAGTTTGGTTTTTTTTAAATACTGACAGGTACAATAACTGGCTGTTTTACCGACCAGATACAATAAATGGAGTGTTTATACCTGACAGTACAATAAGGCTGGATGTTATACCTGACAGATACAAAACTGGATGGTAACCGACAGATACAATAACTGGAGTTTATACCTGACAGATACAATACTGGATTTTATACCTGACAGATACAAACGGGATGTTTATACCTGACAGATACAATAACTGGATGTTAAACCTGACCGATACAATTAACGGGTATGTATACCTGACAGATACAATAACTGGATGTTTATACCTGACGGATACAATAACTGGATGTTATACCTGACAGATACAATAACTGGATGTTTATACCTGACAGATACAATAACTGGATGTTTTATACCTGACAGATACAATAACTGGATGTTTATACCTGACAGATACAATAACTGGATGTTTTATACCTGACAGGTACAATAACTGGATGTTTATACCTGACAGATACAATAACTGGATGTTTATACCTGACAGATACAATAACTGGATGTTTTATACCTGACAGATACAATAACTGGATGTTTTATACCTGACAGGTACAATAACTGGATGTTTATACCTGACAGATACAATAACTGGATGTTTTATACCTGACAGATACAATAACTGGATGTTATACCTGACAGATACAATAACTGGATGTTATACCTGACAGATACAATAACTGGATGTTTATACCTGACAGATACAATAACTGGATGTTATACCTGACAGATACAATAACTGGATGTTTATACCTGACAGATACAATAACTGGATGTTTATACCTGACAGATACAATAACTGGATGTTTATACCTGACAGATACAATAACTGGATGTTTTATACCTGGCAGAAGAGTTGGATGCCTCTTGACTCATTTGAAGCTGTTCTGGCTCTGCATCAAGGAGATTGTCTACCACAGTTAAGACTCCTTTGGTGAGCTAAATGCAAAATAAACAACAACAACAACAACAATAGCAATTATAATCATTTTATAATATTCTCTTTATAAATTGTTACATTTTGGCTCTGATTATTAGTCACGACGTTGTTTTGGAGAGTCTCCAGTAGAATAGTTGTCACTCCAATCTCTGTGGAGCCAATGTTGTCTTCATTACGAGTGATGTTATCCAGCGTGCGAATGGCTTCCTCTGGTTTATCAATCAACTAATAAAACAGTACTATATAATACAAGTTGCAACTTGCCTGAGCTAACTGAGGTGGACACACAGCTGCTAAATTCAATTGTTACTGTTTTTGTTCAGGTATTCTGCCTCCCTCCACTTACAGTGTGTGTGTGTGTGCGTGTGTGTGTGTGCGTGTGTGTGTGTGTGTGTGTGTGTGTGTGTGATATCTCTAAATCAATTAAGTCATATATATTAAGTCTGATAGGTGAAGGGGCCAGAAATGTTACACAAACCAAAGCCCAACACAAGACTCAAAAGCACAACACCCAGGAAAAGATAATTTGACACCTGCCCTGCTAGGCTGGTCAATCCACATCCATGACTTAAAGACTTTAATTACTGTTTGCATATACTGCATAGAATAATGTATTAGCACATCTATTGGACAGCAGAATGAATGAAGAAAATAAAAGAAATATTATACAGATTTTGTTCGTGGACTATATTCAGGTCCCACAATAGACAATTGCTTATAATGATATAATAGCTATTGTTATATGCAGACATAATGGCATGGAAAACTGAGGTATTCAGGATTAATAGCAAGAACAGCATGAGAAAATTTTCACGAGGTGAATCTTTGAAAAAAATAAAATTTCCATTGGTCTGTTGAGAGCAAGACTGTAGCATAGCACTCAGTGGCAGAGTGCTTGAAAGAAATTGTGAAGCCTCAAGTTTTATTAGACTAACTGGTTTCAAATCTACAATCATAGTCTCTGTGTATAAACTTGTCACTATTTTGAATGTGTGCATCTATTTAGCCACTCCTGTAATCACATCTGTAGTGAAAAACAATTAACATAGCCATATTTGTTGCTGAAGCAAAATGAAGATACCTGTCTGTTCAGACTTCCCTGTTTTGTATGCTGTTGTTGTTGTTTTTGTTTGTTTGTTTTTCTGGTCTCACCAGCCTCAGAAGAATACTAACAAATTATCCACTAAAGAACCTGGTAGCAAGTCTGGTACCACCGCAATATCCAATCCTGGGACACTCTGGTCTAGATTAGTTCAAGCGGTGACTAATAACACTATATATTTGGTACACAGTTCTTGAACATCACACCAAGGTAATTGAAAGAGAATGAATGATGTGTCTTTGATAAGACTTACGTTTAGAGACATCTACTTACATTAGCTACCAGACAAAGCTGTCTTGTTGTGGAGCTGAAGTTACACGGACTCACAAAAGGAGTCTTCCATTCTCCTCCATGAGTGAAATTACCTCCACACTCTCGGTTTGCCATAGCATTACTAATGTCCCGACCTGATACTGCCGATAAGTTGCCACATGGACACTGCAGGACACGCTGTTCACCCAGATCAGATTCCGGCCAGGTAAGTGTGATGCTGAGACCACCTGGTTCCAGAGCTGCTAGGATAGTGTCCTCAGCCTCACAGCCATCTAATCAAGTCACATTAACAAGTCATTGTAACGAACTACTCATTAAATTAATTATTATTCTGTTAGTATAGAATGTGAAGTTATTTTTACCAAATCTAGAAATCTCTGTTGCTACTAATTTTTGTTCGGAGACTTCACGCACAACATTCTTCAGCCTGTTAAACACGGTATCTTTTAGATCTGCACTTCCTTCTGGAGCCAATAAAGTAATAATAACATCCGCATTATTTGATCCAGGTGTGGAGAGAGGGTCTCCAGTAACGGAGTATACGGTAGCGTTGTATTGAGGTATTTTCACTCCAGACAGTCTAGAAGATATCTGAAATAAATAAACCGTGTATGACAATAGCTAGTGTTACTAAATAAAACATTATTACTTGATTAATAATCATGTCTGTGTCCATCATTGAATCTCGCTTCTGTCTTGTAGTATTTAATAAAGAAGGATTAATATTTGCTGTATATTGCACTATGCCTGTGGAACATACAAAAAATACATGAAATTAATATTTTTTATTGATTACCCTAAACACTCCCAGAGCTATGAGTTGTCTCTACATAGCTAGCTAATTAAACTATCAATTTCTCCTTTTTATGTCAAGCATCACAGTTTGTAACACGTTTCTAAAGACGCTATTTTTATAGCTGAGGCTTTGATTTAATGACTGGCACTATAAGTGTGGCATCTGACTTGCAGCAAGGAGTTCTATATATGCATAGATAAATACTTAATGATAGCAGAGATCATAAGGTGATTCCACACTCTTACATACCCTATAATTCTCTACAACTCTCACTGATAGACTACTGAATTTGGTATTTAATAATTTCATACCATCAATGTTGAGTATGGTCTCATTAGAGGTCACTAATCGAGGTCCCATGTTGTTGTTCGGGTCAGAGTTCACTGCCACACAGTAATATCTTCCTCTGCTTTCTAGTGACACTTCTTCAAGAGTCAATGTCTGGCCTTGCTCTCCAGGCAATTCCATGTCATCTTTGTACCAGATAATGGTGGGTGGGGGATCTCCACTTACAGTGCATGTGATGTTGATGGTGGCAAACAGCTGTGGGGGTGCAGTAATGTTTGGGTTCTCTAAAATTTCTGGTGCTTCATACTTGATGAATTCTATTACAACATGCATGCTTATGACACGCCTTCAACACGGCAATGATGCACTTACCTTGCTGGCAGTGAACTCCTTCCCATGGGTATTTACAAGTGCAGTTGTAGCCATTTGCTCTATTAGAACACACTCCATTATTGAGACAAGGATTGGGATCACAAAAGTCAACAAACTCTAAGGACAGTAGAGATATATAAGATTACATTACATAGGTGTAGAAATAATCTATTAATTGGGTGGGGGGGGGGTGGGGGGGAACACACAACATCATGACAAGTACCAAAATTCCAAAATATCTAATTGCTCCTCTGTCTCTAAATACAGGTGTAATGTAAGTATTCAAACTCAGTGCCTCCCCTCCCTCCCTCCCTCTCCCAGTTCCTACACCTATGATTTATACAGTTATACAGTCCATCATTGCCACTATGAATTCAGTGGCTTAGGAAAGAGGGAGGGGCTCAGGGGATGGACCCACCTATAATAATAGGGATAATCTAAAGAAGAGATATCTCACATGAACATCTGAACATCTTGAAACCTCAACACACGTGCACTTAAAGCCTCCCATACTGAAACATCTTCCTACACAGCTGGAATTTGTGTTTGGTTAACATGTGCTTTAATTACTATTACCTTGGTACACTGCTACTTCAAATGGTGATTCTAAGATCAATGGATTTTCTATGTTGCTGCTGCTGTACCCAGGATCTACTCTGCACAGATAGGTACCAGCATCTCTGAGACGTAGTGCAGACACAATTAATGTGCTTTCTACAGCCTCCAAAAGTGGTTCACTTGATGTTATATTATCTACTATCATCACTTCATGTCTTGGTGAAGAGTTGACTGGTATCCATAGACCATTATGTAACCACACTATCCTTGGTTGTGGTACACCCTCACCAGAGCACCAAAAATACATCATTCCATTCTTAGTGTTATTATACCCAGAGTAGTTCATTCCAATTAGAACTGGCTCAGCTAAATAGAACAAACATAATTTTGAATAGTGAAAAAATACTTACCCACTATATACAGTGTAGTAATTTACCATAAACAAAGAGTATTGTTGAAGCATTTGATGTTCCTATTTGATTGCTGACTGTCAGAGTAAAAGTTCCTTCATCAGACAAGCTGACATTTGTCACTGTCACAGTTGTATTGTCCATGGAGAAGGTAAGTTTTTCAAATATGTGTGACTTTGTGATATTTTGAGCTGACATGCCAACAGGAGTAAATGTCCAATGTAAGGATGACAGAGGTGGGTCAGCTTCAACTGCGAAAGAGACTGACACATCTGATGGTTGACCATTTCTCAATATCTCTCCTATGACTTGGTCATAGACAGCTTTAACAATAGGAGGCTCTAAATAGAATAAAATCGTATTAAATTCATATATCTAATGAGTTGTTTAATTAATTTAATTAAGTGATGATGCAATATTGTAAATACTGGGGGGAGGGGGGGGGGGGAAAGGGAGGAGGGGGTTGTTATAACATCAATAACGTATGAAACATGCATGTTTCATACGTTATTGATGTTATAACAACTGTTTTCTACTCTAGCTGTTTTCTACTCTAGCTGTTTTCTACTCTAGCTCTTCATCATGCATGATGAAGAGCTAGCTAGACACTAGCTGTAGAACATGATAATGTAATAGACACTAGCTGTAGAAAACATGATGATGTAATAGACACTAGCTGTAGAACATGATGATGTAATAGTAATGACATAATGTTTGAAGGATGACTTTCACAAGCTCCCTCTCCACAATGGCTAGTGCAATAGTGGGAATGGTTTTAGCTATTTGTAGCTATAGTTTCTGGAAGGACCAGAGTGCTCCTTGTGTCATTATTACCAAACACAATAATACTCAGTAAAATAGTAATCTGGTTAAAAGTATTTTTAAAAGCACTAACTACGGTTACAATGCGTCGCCAGACAACACAGTTTGCCGGCGATTATAAATGATCGATGTACATGTGCGATTGTGTGTATGCGATGATAAAAGTTTGTCTCTTAAATACAGTTCATACCAGGGTAGCCCTGGGCAATGTTAATACAGTTCATACCAGGGTAGACCTGGGCAATGTTAATACAGTTCATACCAGGGTAGCCCTGGGCAATGTTAATACAGTTCATACCAGGGTAGACCTGGGCAATGTTAATACAGTTCATACCAGGGTAGACCTGGGCAATGTTAATACAGTTCATACCAGGGTAGCACTGGGCAATGTTAATACAGTTCACACCAGGGTAGACCTGGGCAATGTTAATACAGTTCACACCAGGGTAGCCCTGGGCAATGTTAATACAGTTCATACCAGGGTAGACCTGGGCAATGTTAATACAGTTCACACCAGGGTAGACCTGGGCAATGTTAATAATTCTTATTTTTAGTGACACATCAGATAATAAGCAAGCTGTATTTGTTATCCCAAAGAGAGAGCAAAAAAACAAACACAATATGAGCTACATTTGAAAAGAACTGATTTATCTATAAAGAATGATTAAATTTATAAATAGTCAAGCTTGTAAATATTTCACCTTCAGTATAGAAATACATGTAGCATAATAGCTTCCTGAGTCACTCTGAAACACATGTGTGCTATAACGTCTGATACACCACATATTCTAGGATACTAGTAGACTGTGATGTCTGATACACCACATATTCTAGGATACTAGTAGACTGTGATGTCTGATACATCACATATTCTAGGATACTAGTAGACTGTGATGTCTGATACACCACATATTCTAGGATACTAGTAGACTGTGATGTCTGATACACCACATATTCTAGGATACTAGTAGACTGTGATGTCTGATACACCACATATTCTAGGATACTAGTAGACTGTGATGCCTGATACACCACATATTCTAGGATACTAGTAGACTGTGATGTCTGATACACCACATATTCTAGGATACTAGTAGACTGTGATGTCTGATACACCACATATTCTAGGATACTAGTAGACTGTGATGTCTGATACACCACATATTCTAGGATACTAGTAGACTGTGATGTCTGATACACCACATATTCTAGGATACTAGTAGACTGTGATGTCTGATACACCACATATTCTAGGATACTAGTAGACCGTGATGTCTGATACATTGCATATTCTAGGATACTAGTAGACTGTGATGCCTGATACATTGCATATTCTAGGATACTAGTAGACTGTGATGTCTGATACACCACATATTCTAGGATACTAGTAGACTGTGATGTCTGATACACCACATATTCTAGGATACTAGTAGACTGTGATGTCTGATACATTGCATATTCTAGGATACTAGTAGACTGTGATGTCTGATACATTGCATATTCTAGGATACTAGTAGACTGTGATGTCTGATACACCACATATTCTAGGATACTAGTAGACTGTGATGTCTGATACACCACATATTCTAGGATACTAGTAGACTGTGATGTCTGATACATTGCATATTCTAGATCTAGTTGACTGTGATGCCTGATACATTGCATATTCTAGATACTAGTAGACTGTGATGTCTGATACACCACATAGGATACATAGACTGAGTCTGATTGCATTCTAGATACCTGTGATGTGATACATGATATGACTGTGGATGCCTGATACATTGCATATTCTAGGATACTAGTAGACTGTGATGCTGATACATTGCATATTCTAGGATATAGTAGACTGTGATGTCTGATACACCCATTTCTAGGATACTAGTAGACTGTGATGTCTGATACACCACATATTCTAGGATACTAGTAGACTGTGATGTCTGATACACCACATATTCTAGGATACTAGTAGACTGTGATGTCTGATACACCACATATTCTAGGATACTAGTAGACTGTGATGTCTGATACACCACATATTCTAGGATACTAGTAGACTGTGATGTCTGATACATTGCATATTCTAGGATACTAGTAGACTGTGATGCCTGATACATTGCATATTCTAGGATACTAGTAGACTGTGATGCCTGATACATTGCATATTCTAGGATACTAGTAGACTGTGATGCCTGATACATTGCATATTCTAGGATACTAGTAGACTGTGATGTCTGATACATTGCATATTCTAGGATACTAGTTGACTGTGATGCCTGATACATTGCATATTCTAGGATACTAGTAGACTGTGATGTCTGATACATTTCATTCATAAATAATGGGCTATTAGTGATTAATATGCCACACATAAATTGATATTTGTACTTTCTCACTTTTCCCACTTGCCACTGATATCATGTGATAGTCATGAGTCTTAATTTAATATAGGGCATAATATGCTTAACAAGACAAACAGAGAGGTATAACAAGTGAAGTAGTTTCTTACTTTTAATGCTGACAATGAAGATTGTATCTGCAGTGCTGTCATTGTTAGAAGCAGTGCAACTGTAAAGCCCAGAGTCAGATTGACTAACATCGCAGAGTGTCAGGATAGATACAATGAAATGGCTGGTGCTGTTGGAGAAGTTACTCTCTGTCAAATTGAACATGTCTGTAGACAAAAGGTTTCCATTCCTTCTCCAAGTAATCTGTGGGAATGGTATTCCAGATGCTGCACACGTGAAAGACAAGCTTGAGCCAACTATTGGTGTTGAGTTGGTAGGAGATGTAATCAATTCTGTTTTTCCTATAAAATATATAAATAATTTGCATAATATCTTGTTTCAAATGTTTGGAACTATTTCTCACTCTGAATGTTCAGTGTGAATTCTCTGGCATCTGAGCCACCCAAAGGATTACTAGCATTGCAGCTATAGAGTCCGGCATCTGTAACTCTCAGGTCTGAGAAGTAGAGGACAGAGGCCACTGTCCGATTGCTTACTATAGTTGTGGTGATATTAGAGACATTGGAATCCAAGAGAGAGCCATCTTTATACCAGGAGATGGAAGGGGAAGGAACACTGGAGGCTGTGCATTCAAACATAACTTGGTCCACAATGTTGGCCACTTTGTCTGAAGGGAAGTCATCCAATGTCACCATTTCTACAGAACACATTTCAACCTTGAAATAGAGCAGTTCAACAAACCTATAATACTGACCATAAAACACAGTAATTTGAAAGGAAAAGGAGTTGTTTCCATGGCTATTGTCAGTGTAGCAGCTGTAGTTGCCCTGTTGTTCCGGAAGGAAAGTACAGATTTCCAAGATGGACTGGACAAAACTCATGTTAGCATCTTCCAAGTAAGTGCCGTAAATAGTTAGAGTAGATGCATTCTGTAGTGGCATGCCATCTTTGAGCCAAATGACATCAGGCTGTGGCTGGCCATAAGCTACACATGTCAAACTACCAGCACTTCCTGCCACCACACTCACTAGCTTCTCAGGATATATCAACAACTCTGCACCTGATATGGAACACACCACCATTACTCCTTATGGGAAAGCACTGGATACATTATTACCAGCTGTTAGAACACTGTTAGTTGTTGAATGTTGTTAGTTGTGGTTGAATAATGCTAGTTGTTGTTTGTTGTTGAATGTTGTCAGTTAGTGTTTGTGGTTCTAGTTAAATGCTGTTATCTTTATAACCTTGAAATTATACAAGTAGACTATTGCCACAAGTAGTCTAGGATTATCTAACTACACATCACTAGCACCACTGAAGAATCTAGGATTATCTAACTACACATCACTAGCACCACTGAAGAATCTAGGATTATCTAACTACACATCACTAGCACCACTGAAGAATCTAGGATTATCACTAACTACACATCACTATCACCACTGAAGAATCTAGGAGTATCACTAACTACACATCACTAGTACCACTGAAGAATCTAGGATTATCTAACTACACATCACTAGCACCACTGAAGAATCTAGGATTATCTAACTACACATCACTAGCACCACTGAAGAATCTAGGATTATCTAACTACACATCACCACTGAAGAATCTAGGATTATCTAACTACACATCACTAGCACCACTGAAGAATCTAGGATTATCACTAACTACACATCACTAGCACCACTGAAGAATCTAGGATTATCACTAACTACACATCACTAGCACCACTGAAGAATCTAGGATTATCACTAACTACACATCACTAGCACCACTGAAGAATCTAGGATTATCTAACTACACATCACTAGCACCACTGAAGAATCTAGGATTATCACTAACTACACATCACCACTGAAGAATCTAGGATTATCTAACTACACATCACTAGCACCACTGAAGAATCTAGGATTATCTAACTACACATTACTAGCACCACTGAAGAATCTAGGATTATCTAACTACACATCACTATCACCACTGAAGAATCTAGGATTATCTAACTACACATCACTAGCACCATTGAAGAATCTAGGATTATCTAACTACACATCACCACTGAAGAATCTAGGATTATCTAACTACACATCACTAGCACCACTGAAGAATCTAGGATTATCACTAACTACACATCACTAGCACCACTGAAGAATCTAGGATTATCACTAACTACACATCACTATCACCACTGAAGAATCTAGGATTATCACTAACTCCACATCACTAGCACCACTGAAGAATCTAGGATTATCTAACTACACATCACTATCACCACTGAAGAATCTAGGATTATCTAACTACACATCACTAGCACCACTGAAGAATCTAGGATTATCACTAACTACACATCACTAGCACCACTGAAGAATCTAGGATTATCTAACTACACATCACTATCACCACTGAAGAATCTAGGATTATCACTAACTACACATCACCACTGAAGAATCTAGGATTATCTAACTACACATCACTATCACCACTGAAGAATCTAGGATTATCTAACTACACATCACTAGCACCACTGAAGAATCTAGGATTATCACTAACTACACATCACTAGCACCACTGAAGAATCTAGGATTATCACTAACTACACATCACTAGCACCACTGAAGAATCTAGGATTATCTAACTACACATCACCACTGAAGAATCTAGGATTATCTAACTACACATCACTAGCACCACTGAAGAATCTAGGATTATCTAACTACACATCACTAGCACCACTGAAGAATCTAGGATTATCTAACTACACATCACCACTGAAGAATCTAGGATTATCTAACTACACATCACCACTGAAGAATCTAGGATTATCTAACTACACATCACTAGCACCACTGAAGAATCTAGGATTATCTAACTACACATCACCACTGAAGAATCTAGGATTATCTAACTACACATCACTAGCACCACTGAAGAATCTAGGATTATCACTAACTACACATCACTAGCACCACTGAAGAATCTAGGATTATCACTAACTACACATCACTAAGCACAACTAGAGCAGCTGTAGTCTAGGGCTATCACTAACTAGTAACTGGTGCTTTGTGTGTAAAGATTAGGTCAATTTATAATTATAACTTATCTGGTTATAAGTAATTTACTCTAAAATTAGAAATATTTTTCTTAAAAAAACTCACTTTCTATGTTTTGAACACAGCAACTAGGTAAAGCAGAAACAAGACAAAGAATAAGAAACAAACAAGCTGATCTTGTGTTTATGCTCAGTATTAAGTTGACATCTGCCATGTTTTTACACAAAACACTTTCTCAATGGAAATGGGTGTGGCCTTAATGTGTCAGTTGCTCCATTGAGTATTTCCTTGTTATAGTTAGATATAAATATTTCGGAGGAACAAATAGAATATAATGGGCAATATTAATTTCACTGAGAGTATTTTGCTAATGATAGTAACTGCATATTCAGGAAAGTTCTAGAAAAATGCTATCATTGTCAGAAGATTAGTGAATTTGAAGTGAAACAAGTTTAAGTAATAATACAAATAAAGTTTAGAAACAAATAGACTGATTTTTTTATAGATATTCTTAAAGTAACACCTCTATGGCAAAAAATATCCTTGCCCCTGGGTCACAGTCTCTCTGTCAATCAAAGAATATCCTTGCCCCTGGGTCACAGTCTCTCTGTCAATCAAAGAATATCCTTGCCCCTGAGTCACAGTCTCTCTGTCAATCAAAGAATATCCTTGCCCCTGGGCCACAGTCTCTCTGTCAATCAAAGAATATCCTTGCCCCTGGGTCACAGTCTCTCTGTCAATCAAAGAATATCCTTGCCCCTGGGTCACAGTCTCTCTGTCAATCAAAGAATATCCTTGCCCCTGGGTCACAGTCTCTCTGTCAATCAAAGAATATCCTTGCCCCTGAGTCACAGTCTCTCTGTCAATCAAAGCATATCCTTGCCCCTGAGTCACAGTCTCTCTGTCAATCAAGGAAATATCCTTGCCCCTGGTCCACATCTCGCTGTAATCAATGAATATCCTTGCCCCTGGTCACAGTCTCGCTGGCAATCAAGAATATCCTTGCCCCTGGTCACAGTCTCTCTGTCAATCAAATAATATCCTTGCCCCCGGGTCACAGTCTCCTGTCCAATCAAAGAATCCTTGCCCCTGAGTCACCGTCTCTCTGTAATCAAAGAATCCTGCCCCTGAGTCCTCAGTCTCTCTGTCAATCAAAGATATCCTTGCCCCTGAGTCACAGTCCTCTCCTGTCATCAAAGCAATATCCTTGCCCCTGATCACAGTGCTCTCGGTCAATCAAGCATATCCTTGCCCCTGAGTCACAGTCTCTCTGTCAATCAAAGAATATCCTTGCCCCTGGGTCACAGTCTCTCTGTCAATCAAAGAATATCCTTGCCCCTGGGTCACAGTCTCTCTGTCAATCAAAGAATATCCTTGCCCCTGGGTCACAGTCTCTCTGTCAATCAAAGAATATCCTTGCCCCTGGGTCACAGTCTCTCTGTCAATCAAAGAATATCCTTGCCCCTGAGTCACAGTCTCTCTGTCAATCAAAGAATATCCTTGCCCCTGAGTCACAGTCTCTCTGTCAATCAAAGCATATCCTTGCCCCTGAGTCACAGTCTCTCTGTCAATCAAAGCATATCCTTGCCCCTGAGTCACAGTCTCTCTGTCAATCAAAGCATATCCTTGCCCCTGGGTCACAGTCTCTCTGTCAATCAAAGCATATCCTTGCCCCTGGGTCACAGTCTCTCTGTCAATCAAGGAATATCCTTGCCCCTGGGTCACAGTCTCTCTGTCAATCAAGGAATATCCTTGCCCCTGAGTCACAGTCTCTCTGTCAATCAAAGCATATCCTTGCCCCTGGGTCACAGTCTCTCTGTCACCTAAGGAATAGCCTTGCCCCTGATCACAGTCTCCTCTGTCAATCAAAGAATATCCTTGCCCCTGGGTCACAGTCCTCTCTGTCAATCAGGAATATCCTTGACCTGGGTCACAGTCTCCTCTGTCAATCAAGGATATCCTTGCCCCTGTTCACAGTCTCTCTGTCAAATCAAAGCGATATCCGTGCCCCTGGTTCACAGTCTCGCTGTCAATCAGAATATCCTTGCCCCTGGGCCACAGTCTCTCTGTCAATCAAAGCATATCCTTGCCCCTGGGTCACAGTCTCTCTGTCAATCAAAGAATATCCTTGCCCCTGAGTCACAGTCTCTCTGTCAATCAAAGCATATCCTTGCCCCTGGGTCACAGTCTCTCTGTCAATCAAAGCATATCCTTGTCCCTGGGTCACAGTCTCTCTGTCAATCAAAGAATATCCTAGCCCCTGGGTCACAGTCTCTCTGTCAATCAAGGAATATCCTTGCCCCTGGGTCACAGTCTCTCTGTCAATCAAGGAATATCCTTGCCCCTGGGTCACAGTCTCTCTGTCAATCAAAGAATATCCTTGCCCCTGGGCCACAGTCTCTCTGTCAATCAAAGAATATCCTTGCCCCTGGTCACAGTCTCTCTGTCAATCAAAGAATATCCTTGCCCCTGAGTCACAGTCTCTCTGTCAATCAAAGCATATCCTTGCCCCTGTCACAGTCTCTCTGTCAATCAAGGAATATCCCTGCCCCTGGGCCACAGTCTCTCTGTCAATCAAAGAATATCCTTGCCCCTGGGTCACAGTCTCTCTGTCAATCAAAGCATATCCTTGTCCCTGAGTCACAGTCTCTCTGTCAATCAAAGCATATCCTTGCCCCTGGGTCACAGTCTCTCTGTCAATCAAGGAATATCCCTGCCCCTGGGCCACAGTCTCTCTGTCAATCAAAGAATATCCTTGTCCCTGGTCACAGTCTCTCTGTCAATCAAGGAATATCCCTGCCCCTGGGTCACAGTCTCTCTGTCAATCAAGGAATATCCCTGCCCCTAGGTCCTAGCTTCTGTCAATCATAGATTATCTTTGCTCCTGTCTGACATTGACTAAATTTGTATGAACTAATACAAGGCTATATAATGCTATATTTAAGTTGCTAAATTTACTTTTACTTTTGACTTACCTTGATATTGTGCAGAGGTAAGACCACAAGAGATGAAGACAAGAAATCCTAGTACTGCCCCAACCATCTGGAACTTCTTGTGCTGTCCGCTTCACTTACAAATGCAATTTTTTGTGTGTGTATGTTCAGTTTTTATGACAACAGATGGCAACTTCTCAAACAGCTAGTGTGTTTACAATGTCCATCTGCTAGTCACAAACACTGAAAGATAGCTGAATAAATTGAATTAGATGTGGCATGAAGGAAGGATCCACTCATCTTTCATCAACTAACAGAATAGAGTCTATTACTAAAGTTCCTTCTATATACTGTACTGTTGGATATTATTAAATCATGCATTGTAACAGATAGCTGGCTACTGCATCAAGTTATTCCATCCCAAAATCTTAGAAAGCATTTCTCTTTCAATGAAGTATAGCTATACTTGTGTTATGCTGGACTACTGAGTCACCCACGGTAACTTATAACATTAAACTACTGTGATCTCACCTAATGGTTATCTGATCATATATCCCAGCAGTTAGCTATTAAGACACATTTTATGCCTTATGAATATCCCTATACAAACACATTATATATATCTCATATTATATCCCAGTAGTTTAGGTGTTACTACAATCAGATTCATCATAGAGCCATAACATTTCTCACTAGCTAGCTGTCTCTTACCAGTGTCTGGATTATCTTTCACAGATGAAACTAGCTACTGACTAAAATGACTACTTTCTTCAATGCATTAAGTTGTATCACTTCAGGCCATCTGCTAAACTGAAAGTAGGCATTCACTGGTTGCTGGTGAGTTGCTAATGCGCTCTATAATAAACAATACCAGTTATTAGGAAGCATATGATGATAATTAGGGAAGTTTCCTATACTTTCATGTCTTTCAGATTTATGGCATATATAGCCATCAGAAATTCCTATTCCTGTAGCTTATGTAAACACACATGTACTTAGCTACCCATCAGTGCCTAGTGACAGTGTGCACATCAAGAGTACGACTCTGCAACTATAGCCATCTTGAATTATGTTTTGCTTATAGTTGCGTTCTCTAGCCAAGCAAGTGTCAATATCCACCATGAGGTTAGTTGATATAACACTACTGGTTACTCCAGCAAGTGTCAATATCCACCATGAGGTTAGTTGATATAACACTACTGGTTACTCCAGCAAGTGTCAATATCCACCATGAGGTTAGTTGATATAACACTACTGGTTACTCCAGCCAATAGAATTAGGATGAAATCATGAAGAGATTGGAATGGAACTAGGATGGAATTAGGATGGGAATAGGATGGAATTAGGATGGGAATAGAATGGGAATAGGATGGAATTAGGATGGAATTAGGATGGGAATAGGATGGAATTAGGATGGGAATAGGATGGATGGGAATAGAATGGGAATAGGATGGAATTAGGATGGAATTAGGATGGGAATAGGATGGAATTAGGATGGGAATAGGATGGAATTAGGATGGGAATAGGATGGAATTAGGATGGGAATAGGATGGAATTAGGATGGGAATAGGGTGGAATTAGGATGGGAATAGGATAGTATTAGGACGGGAATAGGGTGGAAGTAGGATGGAAGTTAGAAGAGATTGAATGGATTATATAGGATGAAAGTAGGAAAACAGCTACCATAAAAAGCTATCATTAGTAGTGGTGAGAAAGTGAACAAATCTGAAAGAATGAAAGTGCCATATCTATAAGAGTTAATTTTTGTGAATATGAAGTCTCTTTGCAGTGCAACTCCATGTTTGTAATTAGGCCATTGTTGAAGCCAATAAATTTAGTTAAAAAACACATTCCTTGGACTAAGGCTTGTAAGTGCCAGTGTTGACCCATTTTACACATATCTAGACTGTGTCTCTATGAATGTTGTATGTTTAATGTGTGCTCTTGGCAACTTGCAAGTGTCTATTGTGTTCTCACTTGTGCTGTGTGTTCAGTTGTGTTGTGTATGAGCCAATGGTCTCCATTATTTGTTGGATGAGTTGAGTCCTGGGAAGTTTACCCTAGGTAGCTAAGTTACTCCAGTAGTTGTTCTTGTTTTGTTTTTCTCATTGCTTAACTTGGATATATTATTGGAAACCTATATTTCTAAGTGGAGCAGATGAGACCCACTCTTGGTGGCAGCAGCAAATTTGACAAGAACCCACAATTGTAAGCCTGAGGACAGCTCACAGCTCACTTCAGTACCATCCTTAGTCTAATCTAGGGCACTAAAATATTATAATATAGTGAGAAGGATGTGCATGGGTGGTTGAGATGACAATGTGGAAAATAGATTAAGGAGTTGATATTCACAAACAGACTAAAAAAACACACATGGAAACACCAGAAAATGCAGCACAGGAGATATTGATAGAATTTTTACACAGGATTTAATGTTGGCAGGCTGAGTGAGTAAGCATAGCGTTACGTCACCTGCATCTTCAACCATAAATCCCTCTATCACTGTGTCACCTACACTATTCCATCCATCCACATTAGAGCTGGTCCCCTTGCAAAGATCCCAATTGTGTCTATTCCAATACCTGTATTACAATAACTGTATGACTTTCCTAGAAGCAATAGAATAAAAGCAAGAACTGTAGCAGAAAAGCCAATGGAGTATTCCTCACATAATGTGCGCTATTGCACGATCAAGGACAAATTTTGTGGGCCAAGTTTTATGCAGTTTGTTAAATTAAGCTCATACTGTAGATATAGAACAGATTAGCCAAATCCAATTCACCTATATCTGAATTGCACCAGCATGGTAATGAAGTTTAAAAATTTCAATTCGAAAAAGAAGATATTTGCTATGTACTCAAAAAGCCTCACGGTCAGCAGCTATGGTGAATATTCTAACGGCTAAGGATGAGTAGCTAATATACACTTCTCCAGCTACTAGGATATTCACTGCATGCCTTCAGGATATTCTACACTCATCCTCAGCTACTAGGATATTCACTGCATGCCTTCAGGATATTCTACACTCATCCTCAGCTACTAGGATATTCACTGCATGCCTTCAGGATATTCTACACTCATCCTCAGCTACTAAGATATTCGCTGCATGCCTTCAGGATATTCTACACTCATCCTCAGCTACTAGGATATTCGCTGCATGCCTTCAGGATATTCTACACTCATCCTCAGCTACTAGGATATTCGCTGCATGCCTTCAGGATATTTTACACTCATCCTCAGCTACTAGTGGTGTGCTTGAGCACAAATGGCGAGCGAGCCTTAAACTACACTATTGTTAAATTTGATTTTAACAACTAACACTCAAGCTATTAAAATAAAGTCTTTAAATTACGTATGAGGTAAAGGGGTTTCAATGTCATAGTAACCGCTCCCGCAACAGTTTGAATTGAAAAAAAAGCAACAAAATCAAATCACGTTATTTAAAATTTTCTTTGTGATATTCTTAATAGTAGTTGTAACGCACAATACTTTCACACAACTGAACATACCTACGCAAGACTTACCTTCGTGGTTCGTCTAGTGGACAATGCATTTTTAAGTAAATACTGTTGAGTAGGGCTTATAACTGTGACAAATAGCCATTAATATACCACCTCCACTAACTCGAATAGAAATGGAGCTCCCATAAGATTTTGAGTTTTAACTGCACCCTCAAAACAATTCAAAGCCGTAAACAATTCATATTTCTAAGGTGATACGGGTAATGGTCGCTAAACCGGAGGATTCTGTTTAGTGAAGTTTGGGACGGGGTCGAACGCGGAGCGAACACAAAAATACGGAGGGTCAAAGTACAAAATGACATACTTACGTCCATATATACTAGTGGTGTGCTTGAGCACAAATGGCGAGCGAGCCTAAAGACTATACTATTTTTATTGACTTCTAACACTGAAGCTACTGAAAATAAGGTCCAGTTTTTTAATTTAGCATACAGGGTAAAGGGATTTCAATGCCATAGTAACAACTCTCTGCAACTGCTTGAATTGAAGGAAAAAACAACAACAAAACAATACGCGTTATTTAAAAGTTTTCTTTGTGATATTCTTTAGCTAAGTAGTGGTTGTAACACACAATGCTTTGACACAGCTGGACATGCACCTACACAGACTTACCTTCGCAGTAGTCTAGTGGACAATGTATTTTCAGGTAAATACTGTGCGCACGGCTTATAACCATGACAAAGAGCGCATTGACTTACCACCGCCACTAACTCGAATAGAAATGGAAGTCCCTTAAGTTGTCAAGTTTTAACTGCACCCGCAAAAGAATTCAAAACGGTAAACAATTCAATTTCTAGGGTGATACGGGTACTGATCGATAAACCAGAGGATTCTGTTTAGTGCAATTTGGGACGGGGTCGTCAACCGAACTAACCAAAAAATGCGAGGGTCAAAGTACAAAAATGCCTTACGTACGTCCATACATATATACAAACTAGTGGTGTGCTTGAGCACAAATGGCGAGCGAGCCTAAAGACTATACTTTTTTATTGACTTCTAACACTGAAGCTACTGAAAATAAGGTCCAGTTTTTAAATTTAGCATACAGGGTAAAGGGATTTCAGTGCCATAGTAACAACTCCCTGCAACTGCTTGAATTGAAGGAAAAAACAACAACAACAAAACAATACGCGTTATTTAAAAGTTTTCTTTGTGATATTCTTTAGCTAAGTAGTGGTTGTAACACACAATGCTTTGACACAGCTGGACATGCACCTACACAGACTTACCTTGGCAGTAGTCTAGTGGACAATGTATTTTCAGGTAAATACTGTGCGCACGGCTTATAACCATGACAAAGAGCGCATTGACTTACCACCGCCACTAACTCGAATAGAAATGGAAGTCCCTTAAGTTTTCAAGTATTAACTGCACCCTCAAAAGAATTCAAAACGGTAAACAATTCAATTTCTAGGGTGATACGGGTACTGATCGATAAACCAGAGGATTCTGTTTAGTGCAATTTGGGACGGGGTTGAACAAATAACTAACACAAAAACGCGAGGGTCAAAGTACAAAATGACATACGTACGTCCAAACATATATACAAATAAACTAGTGGTGTGCTTGAGCACAAATGGCGAGCGAGCCTGATACTTAGGTAACATAAAATGTTACTATGTTTTAGCTTACTTCATGCAAACACTATAATAGCAGTTATGACATTTGATTTCAGCAAACAAATACAAAATCACTCTCTTACCTTATTAATGGTAACTTTTGTAGTATCAAACATCAACCATTCTGATAATCTCAATCACCAGTAACTCTTGAACAAGCTCTCAGCTACGATAAAAAATAAACCAGTGTTATTATTGGTAATTTTAGCCAACAAATATGGAAATACTACTTACATCATTCTTGAGTATTGATAACTTCTGTAGTATCAAATTGAAGTTACTTTGACCATCTGAATTACCTTGAATTCTTGACAACAAGCTCTCACCTACAAAAACAAAAGACAATCAATTTTAGCACACAAATACAAAATTACTTTCTTACCTCATTTTCTTGAGCAGTGGTAACTTTTGTAGTACCAAATTTGTGACTATTTGAATTTACCAGTCACTGTTGACTATAACTCCTCTTAGCTACAAAAAAGAAAGGCCAGAGTTAATTTTGCATATTTAGCTAACAAATATGGAATTGCGTACTTATCTCAGCTTCCCTCGAGAAGTAGTAGCTTCCATAGCATTAATACTACGGCATTCTGACTATCAACGGCTCTTGACAACCAACAACCGGCACTCCGTATCCCCCCATAAAACGGCGAAGTTTTGAAATTAAGTCTGGAAAAGGGTCTTCAATGCCATAGTAACCTGTCGAATCAACTTTTTGTGTCTTGAAAACAAGCGTTTTAGCAGGAATTTTCTCATACTTTGGAGCTTAAGTATAAAGTAAGGTTTGCTTAATGCTGTAGTTTCAGAATAAACTGGAGTCAAGCCTAAATAGCCGTGTTTTTAGGAGAAAAAGTTCCCCGCGCGCGCGATTAAAGAGCATACGTACCATCCATACATACATACATTGGGCAGCCCCAGCAACTCTGGTGGCAGCCTACTCGCAAGTATATTCAGTTAACCCTGAAAAGCTTGGATCCTGTGGCCTTCAGTTAACCCTGACTGACCCGGCTTCCTCACACTTGGTAGCAGCGGTAAACTAGATTCTCGGGCGACTCTACTGGTACACCTGTTGACTCGACTTGATCTGAGCACATCTATCCCGAGAAGACGCCATCACTATCGCCCTACGCCTACTACTCGCTCGGTGACCCGTTTCCTCCCTATTTATCGCTCTCTGCTGACTACTTTGGTTCTGTTGTTTGAATTCATCGCATTGTGATAAGTTATTGTGTTTGTATTATTTTACCTATTTATACAAAATTAATATTCGTTTTCAGCTCATCTGTTAATGACACTGTTGTAGCTTTACTTCAATTTTTTTTTGTCAACCATTGTTTGTGTCATTTTTTTCACCCTTATATTTTAGACAGTTATGGATGCTCAACCAGCTCGACAACTGCGATCCTCCACAACTAAGCAGCACGCTAAAGAGTACGATCAAGACAAACTCTCTGACAATGCTTCAGGCGCTAAGGAATCCTTTCATGAACATTCGCCTCACCGTGATGAGTCCCGCTCTCGCTCCCGATCTCCGAATCCATCAGCCGATCACGGGTTGATTATGCTTCTTAAACATTTTCAGATGGAACGCAGAGAGGATGAAAGACGTCGTGAACTCGAAGACGTACGGCGACGTGAGGAACGCCAGCAAGATATAGCTCTCCAAGAGAAGTTTCACCTTGAACAAATGGATGCTCTGAAAGAAAAGCTACGTGTAAAAACGGAGCAAATCGAGAAGGCTACGTTATCCCAGGAAAAAGAGCTCAAAGACGCAGAGATTCGTCGAATAGAAGACAAGTATCGACGGGAAAGGGAACAAGCTGCTCGTGACATTAATGCCATTCCAAAGATGACTGCTTCAGAATCCATCTTCTCCTGTTTCGTGAGAGTTGAAAGGGTGTTTGTAAATAAATGTATTCCTAAAGATATGTGGATAGATGCCTTAGGCCAAATTTTATTGGGAAAGCCTTTGGAGCAATATTCAGCTCATGCTGACTGCTATAGTGGGAAATATGATGGTTTAAAACAGGTCTTATTACAGCTGTGTGGGTTTGGTCCCAATGACAATTTGAATTCCATTATATCATTGTTTAATATTTCTAAATTTGCTAGTTCTACCAGTTGGGTAAAGGAATTTTCCTACCGCTTAAGTTGCATTGCTAATATGTGCCCATCTATTCATCCAGAATCTTCTCTTTCAGAGATTACTGATGCTATTGCTTCCTTTGCTATAGTTGCTCCCCTTGACATGGACGGCAGATCTAGTATATTTAACTCAAAGCCTCAGTTCCCTCAAGAGCGTGTGCAAGCTTTCAATACTTACACTCAGTCCCCATCCTTTAACAAGGATAAATTGCCTCACAAACCTCACTATTTTGAGCATCGTGATTCAGGAAACCGTCACAAAATATACCAGTCAGACAACTCAGTGAAGTCTTCAACCTCTAGCTCTTCATCTCAAAACAATTCCCTTTCGCAAAGTAGAGTTTTTTTTAATAAAAGTAAGACTTCTAGTGACTCTGACTCTAGTAAATCCGACAACCTTGCTTTCATGCCGACTTGCTATAATTGTGGTGTAGTTGGTCACAAGTCACCAGACTGCCCTCAATCTCAAAAATCCTCAAATAAATCACCTAATGCTCAGAGTAAAGATCGTCCAGTGAAGTTAGTACATAGTGACCCTGAAGATGACTCTATGGTTGAAAGTAGCAATAGGAAGAAGGGACATCCCAAAACTGTGAATATGTTATTACCTGGTTCTGTTAATGGTATGGATGCTACATTTGAAGTTGACTCAGGTGCTCATATTTCTCTTATATCCCCTGATCTCATATCAGAAAAGGATAAGGTACCTGGCAATGCTGTTATTCGTAGTGTATTTGGTCAATCTAAATCTATTGGGTTTGTTAAGCTGGATTTGTGCATTAATGGTGTTGTTAAGAGTTTAAAATTAGGTGTTTCAGATGATATTGGTACTAGACGTGTGTTACTTGGTTGTGATATTGGCAGCAATGATCTCACTTATTTTTTCCTCATGGCTTCTAATTTTAAGCCCAATGATGTTTGCTTAACTCGAGCTCAATTTAAAAAGCTTAAAGAAGAAGAATTTCAGAGAGGTAAACAACAAGTTAAGGATAGTGCCACTCCTACACCTCTCACTAATATTGCTGAGCAACCTGCTGACCACTTTGCTGTACCTAGCGTTCCTGACTCTTGTATTCCTGTTATTGCTAGTTCTCAGCTTCCAATTTGTGCCTCTTCAACTAAGACTTCATCCCCTGTTCATGCTCCTCCTAACTCAGCTCACTCTCCAGCAGACTCATCTGTCAGTCTTGCTTCTAATACTTCGAATAGTGACCTACCTATAGTGCAAACTAATGACACTTCTCAATGTGCTGAACCTAATACTCTATCTACTTGTCCTGAAGAGAAACTTTTAGACATTCCACTAGTAAAACTTGATGGTATTTCTCGCTCTAAACTCTGTGATTTACAGGCTAATGATGATTCTTTGCAACCAATTAGAGAATTTGGTAAACTTAAGCAAAATGGTTTCTCTTACATTAATGATGTTTTAATGGGGACCATTACTGATCATGGTATTTCTAAATCTGTTATTGTTTTGCCTAAATCTCTCCGACCTAAAATAATTGCCATAGCCCACAATCATACTGGTCATTTTGGTATTTCAAACACTAGGTCTCTAATCAATAGGCATTTCACTTGGCCTGGTTTAGCTAATGATGTCAGATCTCATATACAGGCATGTGCTACTTGCCAGCTAAATTCTAAAAGAAAGCCTTCCAAAGCTCCACTTCAACAACCTGACCTAATATCTGAACGTTTTGAAAAGCTTGCTTTAGATGTTGTAGGTCCCCTTGAGCGATCAAAACAAGGTTATGCTTATCTCCTGACGGCTATGGACTTAGCGACACATTTTTGCTATGCTTTCCCTATGAAAGGTTATGCTGCTGATGAAACTGCAATAAATCTTCTGAAAATCATCAGAGATATGGGACCTCCACAACAGATCCTCACTGATCAAGGGCAAAACTTTATGTCTCGTGTTCTAAAACAAGTAACTGACAAATTAGCTATTTCTCGAATAAGAACCTCACCTTACCATCCCGAATCTAATGGTACTCTGGAGCGTTTCCACTCTACCTTAAAATCAGTTCTACGTAAGTGCTGTGAGAATCAGCGTGACTGGCCTGAAGTTCTAGATTTAGCCATCTACTACATTCGTAACATGCCACACCGCGTGTCTGGTTTTACTCCCTTTGAGCTGCAATATGGTTGTGAAACTCCTCACATCCTCACCACTCTTAAGTCTTACTGGCTAGATCCCACTAATATTCCCCTCAATGTTACTGACTTTATGTTAAATCTTCAGCAAAATTTAAATACTGTTTTATCAGCCACTAAAGATCGTTTCCAGTCAGCTCATGCCAAGAACCGTGAGAAAGCAGATAGTGTCAAACTTAGAACATTTGAGGTGGGTTCTTCGGTGTTATGGAAAACCCCTGGACTTAGCAAAGCTTTGAGTACTAGCTGGGAAGGTCCATACAAAGTAGTATCTCGCATTGGTGATGTCAACTATAATATATCGTGGAAAGACAATACCAAAACACACTACAAGGTTGTTCACGTTAACCAATTAAAGCCCTTCACTTGTCCCGATGTGTCATCTTGTCACAAAGTGTTGACGGTAATGGATGATCCTGGCCCTGAGGATGGTGACTTTCTGATGCCTGACCATTTTAAGGGTATAGATCTCTCCGATGACATGAAGTCTGATTTAGATAAGTTGTTAGCACAATTTTCGGAGTGTCTATCTGACAAACCAGGTCATACTCATTTGGCAACCCATAGTATTCAAACTACAACAGAGTTACCCATTTGGTCACCCAGTTATACAATTCCTGCTAATGTAGAAGCTCAGTTTCAACAAGAGCTGGATAACTTGCTAGCTGATGGCATTATAGAAGAAAGTGACAGTTCGTGGTCATCACCCCCAATCCCAGTCAGAAAAAAAGATGGTAGTATTAGAATAGTGGTAGACTATCGTAAATTGAATAGTGTCACAATCTATAACCCATTCTACATGCCCTCAACTGAAGAAGTGATATCTAGCTTAGGTCAAGCCAACTTTTTGTCAAAGATGGATCTCTCAAAGGGATTCCACCAGGTGCCCATGGCAACAGACTCCAAAGACAAAACAACATTCAGCTGCAAGTTTGGGAAATTCAGATACCTTTGCATGCCATTTGGGCTGCGTAATGCTCCCTCAACTTTTCAAATTATGATGCAACGTTGTCTTAAAGACCTTGAATTATTCTCTAGCCCATATATTGATGATGTCGTTGTGTTTTCTAACTCTTGGCCTGATCATCTGCACCACTTATTTCAAGTTATGTCTAGACTTAAAGAATATGGTCTCACGGTGAAAATCTCTAAGTGCTTGTGGGGCTGCAAGTCATTTGAATTTCTTGGCTATGTTGTTGGAGAAGGACAATTATCAATTCCAAAAGCAAGAATTCACTCCTTTCAATCGTATGTTCGACCTCGCACAAAGAAGCAGTTACGAAGTTTTATTGGACTCTGTGGCTACTATAGAAAGTTTGTCCCTTTCTTTGCTGATTTATGTGTTAGTTTGAATCACGCTCTGACTATTACCCAACCTGACATTATTGTGTGGTCAACGACTATGACAGAGTCATTTCATTCTATCATTTCTAATATCTGTCAACAAACTATTTTAACTATTCCTAATAAAGATGATAAATTTGTTGTGTCTTGTGATGCCTCCTCCTGTGGAGTTGGATCTGTGTTATCTGTAGTTCGAGAAGACGGAGAATCACCTGTCGCATTCTACTCTCGGCAACTGCTCCCTCGAGAAAGGAAGTACAGTGCTACCGAATTGGAAGCTCTTGCCCTGCTGTGTTCAGTCAAGCACTTCGAATACTACCTGTTTGGAAAACATTTTACGATTCAGACAGATCACAAGGCCCTGGTGAACTTGTTTGACTCGGCTATTCTCAACAATCGTCTCTGGCGTTGGAGGATTCAACTTCAAGACTACGACTTCAATATTGTCTACCGCCCCGGTCAGGACAATCATGTTCCAGACGCTTTGTCGCGCCAAGGCTGGGGACCCCTGAATTTCTTTAAAGGGGGGGGAGATGTAGTGAAACAGCCACTACATTATTAGAACTTTTACACTGTGTTATATTATTGTTATTTCTAATTAGGTTTACCTGTTTCTCCCTGGTGTCAAGAAACAGCCATCAATAACTATTATCATTATTTCACTTATTCATTCACTTATTCATTCACCCGTTGTAGTTATCATTTTCTTTCATATTTCGTCGATGTTCGTCAATCGTCGATGTTCGTCGATGTTCGTGTTTCCAAGTCATATTTTGTTTATTTATCTTCGTTCTTTCAGTTGTTGTATTTCCTGCCTAGTTTAAAGATTAAACTCTTTATACACCTTAAGAGTTAACCCTCCAGGTGATTGGGCAGCCCCAGCAACTCTGGTGGCAGCCTACTCGCAAGTATATTCAGTTAACCCTGAAAAGCTTGGATCCTGTGGCCTTCAGTTAACCCTGACTGACCCGGCTTCCTCACACTTAGCTGAAACATTTAAAAGAAGTCTTCCTAGCAAATGGTTACCCAGAACAAACAATAAACAGCAACATCAAATCCAAAAGAAATTCAACCACAAATAATTCAACCAAAGCACAAGATGAAACCATCAAATATTTGGTAATACCATATGTCAAAGGGATTAGTGAAAAAATTGAACATGTATGCCGTTCCTTGAACATAAAAACAGTTTTTACATCAACACCAACCCTCAAGAAACATCTAATGAAGGTAAAAACACCCAGAGAAAAATCAAAAATGAAAGGAGTAGTTTATGAAATCCCATGTATGGACTGCAGTAAGGTATATATAGGGGAAACAAGACGTACACTAGACAAACGTTTAAAGGAACACCAATATGCAGTAAAAAGGCATGATGAGAAGAATGGTATAGCTGTACATGCATGGAACAGTAATCATAAAGTAAATTGGTTGGAGGCCAAAGTGAAAGAGAGAGTTGAGAACTACACCAGAAGAAGGATTACTGAAGCAGTAGTGATCCAAAGCCTGCCATCAACATCTAACTTGGACAATGGCCTGGAGTTAAATCCAACATGGCAACCAATTATAGCGTCACTATAACTAGTGCATCCTCAGGGTTTTTGCATTTTATTGAACTGGTTTTGTTTTTTGTCATTTTCAGTATTGTGTTTTTTTGTCAACTGATGAAGACCTACGGGTCGAAACGTTTTGACTATTTATAGTTATAATCTACTACGAAAGCTAATAAATAAAATAACCAGAAATTGTATTACGTAGTAATGAACCTATACAGCATCATATATAACATATACCCGATTTTGCATTATCCACCCCTAATACTGTCTCGCTCGCTTCGCTCGCTCGCCAATAAACAAACATCCCCGATTTTCGATTGTGTTACCCCTGTAAGTGTCTCGCTCGCTACGCTCGCTCGCCAACTAGGATATTCGCTGCATGCCTTCAGGATATTTTACACTCATCCTCAGCTACTAGGATATTCGCTGCATGCCTTCAGGATATTCTACACTCATCCTCAGCTACTAGGATATTCGCTGCATGCCTTCAGGATATTTTACACTCATCCTCAGCTACTAGGATATTCGCTGCATGCCTTCAGGATATTTTACACTCATCCTCAGCTACTAGGATATTCGCTGCATGCCTTCAGGATATTCTACACTCATCCTCAGCTACTAGGATATTCAGTGCATGTCTTTTATACTCATTCTCAGCTTAGATATTACCAGGATATTCACTGCACATTGTGGGGCCATTCACAGAACAGTTGCAGGGATGGCAGGGGGAGGAGCTGGGTGAGTGTGAATGTGCTGGGTAATTGTGGTCAGCTGTTACACAGTCAGCTACCGCACTGGTTTCATGTTTCAGAACTAAATATTCAGAACTAACTTTAGACACAGTGGTATCACCTTTGAGCATGCGCACATATCTCTTTCTTTTTATGTCACACTATGTGGGTGGATTGCTATAGAATCAATGTAGTCACTCCACCTAGTTTTCAGCTGGTCTCTGTCTGACACCTTACCTTATTAGCTAATATGTTATTAACTTCATTATAACTTCCCTGAATACTTTCAGGGCTAGTTAGGAAACGATAGAATAGCTATAGGTTGCTGATAGAAGAGTGCCTGACTACTCCATGGACCATTTCTGATTGCAGTGTACCCAGCTGGACTCATTAATGCCCTATCCTTTCGGATATTTTCTAAACATCATTAGATATATACTAGGATATCCACTGGATATCCAAGTAGCTAAGGATTGTAAGTCATCAATTAGTCAACATTTTTGGTGACAACAATTTTTTTTATAAAAAATAGCACACACTCACAATAAAGTTTATTTTGTTCTAAAATTACATTGTGTAAATACATTATTTATATATCTGTTCTGTTCAAAATAGTTAATAGTTCCATTAGAACTCAATTTTGTCTGGTAAAGGAACGACTACCTTGCCATCTGAGGAGGTGTTGTAGTCTATTAATGGAATATTTTCATTGCCATTGATAAGATCTGGACTGCTGGAGCCTTCACTGGTTGGTGATTTAGCTGGAGAGTCAATATGAATAGGAATCACTTGCTCGGTTTGAGAAGCAGCTTTCTCCTCAGCCTGGGAAGTTGCTTTTTCTTCAGTTTTGGAGTGAACTTCCAGTGGAGAAGTTGCAGGAAACCCATCCAGAGAAGTAGTGGATAAGTTGGTGTGGGAGTTGGCAGCTATTGAACCAGTACCTGGTGCTTTACCTTGATCGCCATGAATTGATTTCTTCTCTTCTACATGTAGTGATGTGCGACTACCTTGCCTTTGATCACCATGCATTGACCTTCCCTCTTCTACTTGCAGTGATGAGTGGCTACCACCATGTCCATGATCACTGTATGTGGATCTTCTATCTTCTACTTGCAGTGAGGAACGGTTACTGCCTGCAGGTTTATTTCTGATCCAAAGAATATCAAACTCATTATTCACTTGTGAGTGGATGGATTTAGAATCTGCATGCTCTGAGACTGAGTCACTGATAATCCTAACACTGTGGAGGCTGTTAGTCTCACTCTTCAGCTTTCCATCTACTTCAATAGCCAAAGAATCCAGTTTAGTTGCTTTCATCTCTATTTCATCTTTATAAGCATTAAAAGCACTGTGATTAACTTGTACATTATCATCTTCATCGATGGGAACAAATGGATTAGAGGCTGCAGCTGGAACAGCAAGTGCATCAGAAGAGAGATCTATCTTCTTCTCTTCGCCTACAGGATCAAGCGTGGGAGTGAAGACACTGTTTTCATTGTCAATGACATCTGAGGAGACAATGCTGGAGTTCATTTCTCTCTTCAATATTCGCTGCATAGTTTGAGAGCCGGAAGTCTGTGCTGTTGATAACGTTGAATACTTGTTGTACTTGCCGTGTGTTCCTTTGTCGTAGCCACTTGAGACGTGTCCGGTGATGGACTTCTTTGTTTCCAAACTTACTTTACGACAGGTGATGATAAAGACCCAGGACTTCCATTGTTTACGAGCTTCTTCAGATCGAACACAGTTCATAATAAATACCCAGAGTCCTTGGAAGGAGGTAAGGAGCACAAACAATGTCTGCAAAGTGTAAGATATCTCCACCACGGGTATCCTAGTGGTGGCTACTAGACCAATACCCCAACCCAATCCAAAGAGCAAAGAGAGAGTCACAGCAATAATTAAGTTTTGCTTCAGTTTTGCTGATGCTGATTTTTCTGCTTTAGAGGCTTTCTTTCGCAGCAGAGACCAAAAAATAGCAAAGAAAATGACCCAGTTGAACAAGTAGATGATGATGAAAGGAACCATCAGACCTCCATAGAAGGCTGCATGGAACGGGCGACAGCTGAAAATTAAAGAATAAAACATGAAATAAGCTGTGAATGATAAAAGGAATAACATAAGATTCACTGCTTGCTATGCATGGGAATGGAATATATGTTCATGTACAAGAATGGGATATATGCTCATGTATGGGAATGGGATATATGTTTATGCATGGGAATGGAATATATGTTTATGCATGGGAATGTAATATATGTTCATGTACAAGAATGGGATATATGTTCATGCATGGGAATGGGATATATGTTCATGTACAAGAATGGGATATATGCTCATGTATGGGAATGGGATATATGTTCATGTACAAGAATGGGATATATGCTCATGTATGGGAATGGGATATATGTTCATGTACAAGAATGGGATATATGCTCATGTATGGGAATGGGAATATGTTCATGTACAGGAATGGGATTAGGTTCATGTATGGGAATGGGATATATGTTTCATGTACAAGAATGGGATATATGCTCATGTATGGGGAATGGGATATATGTTCATGTACAAGAATGGGATATATGCTCATGTATGGGAATGGGATATATGTTCATGTACAAGAATGGGATATATGCTCATGTATGGGAATGGGATATATGTTCATGTACAAGAATGGGATATATGCTCATGTATGGGAATGTAATACAGTAGAACCTCCCTTAACCGGACTCCCAAGTTACGGGCACCTCCCTCTACCGGGCAGCTGCTATGTACCTTGTGGTTAGGTAAAGTATCCCAACTAGCAAATTTGACAGCTGCTTTTGGATAGGCAGTTGAGCTGGCAGCACTATTTTGAATGCATTCTGAGATATGGGCAAATCTGAGATACGGGCACCCCTTGAAACCAAGGTGCCCGAATAAGAGAGGTTCTACTGTATATGTTCATGTACAAGAATGGGATATATGCTCATGTATGGGAATGGGATATATGTTCATGTACAAGAATGGGATATATGCTCATGTATGGGAATGGGATATATGTTCATGTACAAGAATGGGATATATGCTCATGTATGGGAATGTAATATATGTTCATGTACAAGAATGGGATATATGTTCATGTACAAGAATGGGATATATGCTCATGTATGGGAATGGAATATATGTTCATGTACAAGAATGGGATATATGCTCATGTATGGGAATGGGATATATGCTCATGTATGGGAATGGGATATATGCTCATGTATGGGAATGGAGTATGATCCTGTCACATTTGCTATTTAGTTATTTTTACATGGTGACCACAGTTGGACAAGAACTGAGTAATACATAGCTACAATTAAACCACAGTAATTTAATCTCACACTCTCTCATCTATCAGCTTCCATTGTGTGTTGAAACCAGTCACCTCCATATAAACGCTGCTGTGTGTATTTGGTAAGTGGAGAGAGAGGCAGATATTTACCATGTCATTACTAAAACATGCACTGTAGCTATAACCTGACCCAGTGTCACTCTTAATATTGTATTTTTTATATCATGCTGAGTCATGTTAGTTTTTGTCATTGGGCATGTGCAGGAGCTTTCTTTAAAAGGCGAGCTCTTGCACGTGTCCAGTCAGTCAGTTTGTTTCTACAGTTGAGCAATTAGTTAAAACTCTTAACATTTGTCAATCTTCCTGCACTAGTCAACAGAGTCTTACAAGACCAGTCTTACGAGGCATAGCTATTGTAAGGGGGGCTGTTAAACTGCTGATTCTGGTAGCAGCAACAAAAATTTGTGCTGTCTACCGAGGTGTACCTGCAAACCCGTTCTAGTGTCACATGCATTGTAAGGTGTTCAGAGAAAGAATTCACGAGCTTATTGCTATAGCTAGGTACTTACAAAAAATCTGTGACATAATTTTTCCAATTGGGTGCCTCAGACACAATCACTATGACGATGGGGAGAACTGCAGCAACAACAATGTGTTAAAAACATTAAATGGTAAGTGTCAAAGAGAGCTTTATTTAGAATAGTAGGCATTGTAAATACACATGTAGCTAGAAATTATCATGTTTAAAATAATATTTTAAAAACTGAAATTACAGCTACAGTCATTTAGTGGATCCATCCTGCCATCAGCTAGAATACTGAGACAATAGTAGTAGCTAATTCCTATATTTAGTTTCCTTACTCCAGACAATGAGGGCAGTCTTGAGCACATATTTGTTTTTTATAATGAGAGGAACTCCCAGCACCATGACTAGCTTGGTGTACAGACTGACTGCTTCTGCTCCCATTGCCAAGAATGTGGCCAGCATGAAGTAATGGAGGAGTCCACCAGCCACTGCACACACATACTGATTCCTGGCTGCTTGAAGACTCAAGATGTACATGATATAGAGTCCTAGCAGAGCCAGACAGAGATTCACCAACAGTTGACCTGCCTCTGAGGCTCGTAGTTTTCTGTTAACATTGATAAAATGTTCACACTTACCAATATGCTCATTAAACATACTAATTAGTTAGCAAGTCGACACATTCACCATTCATGAGTGTAAGCATATAAACCAATTATCACTACATGAATGTGTATATAACATATGGGACTTGTAGTGTGCATATAATAGAGTGATGACAGTCTGGCAATACTTAGATTTAAACAAAGCTAGAGATGCAATATTATAAAACATAAATAAGCTACTGCTCTCAAATACTGAAAGGTGAGCATTAAAAGGGGAATGCACAGCTTTAGTGCGTTGCTAAACACTACATTTGAGCTTCTCTAATATTTGCCTCAACAATAAGCTGTTTGAAATATACAAGTAATAAAATAAAATATGATACAAGTAACTGGTAATAAAATTAAGGACATGGAATAAATGTAGCTACAGAGCTTCATGATGGCTTATAACATGATGGCTTATAACATGATGGCTTATAACATGATGGCTTATAACATGATGGCTTATAACATGATGGCTTATAACATGATGGCTTATAACATGATGGCTTATGATGGCTTATAACATGATGGCTTATAACATGATGGCTTATAACATGATGGCTTATAACATGATGGCTTATAACATGATGGCTTATAACATGATGGCTTATAACATGATGGCTTATAACATGATGGCTTATAACATGCTGGCTTATAACATGATGGCTTATAGCTAACATGATGGCTTATAACATGATCGCACAAAAGCAGAAGTGGATGATATTGATATGGAACATCAAGGCTCATCGTATCAGTGAAGGAATGCGACTGAAATAGAACGTTCTCAGCAATGAGATTTAGTTCATAGTGGGGATCTCTTCCTCACTCATTATGGTTAAAATATTGAATATTTATATTGAAAATGTGAAGGACACTATGCAAGTGTTCAACTAATCCAGCTAGGCTAGCCTGCTTGCCAGCTGAACACTGGTCTATAAGAATGCTCATGTTTGGTGAACCACTCCCTCAAACTTCAACCTCTTTCAACACCTTAAATTAACTTACTTTGATGTCAGATAAGTAATGATTGTAGCTATGAGGCAGAGAATTGAAACGACTGCACCAATATATGAGATAGCTGAAAGAGTTGCCACAAATTCAGGAGGAGGAGTCCCTTCAACCATTGGAAGAGGATTTGGATCCTATAATAAACGGATAATGCACATCTACCATTTTAAAAACACGTGTCTTACCAGTAATATAGCAAAATTGGTAAGGTGGTCACACTCGCACATGACCAATGTATCCGTCTCATTAGCTACCACACATCCTCTGGTTGACCAGTCTCCAAACCCATCTACAAAAACCAAAGCAGATATTTGTTACTATTCAATCAATCACATGACACAAACTATAATTGCTAAGTCTTTCTTAACATTGGCCACAGTGCATGACAAAAAGAAGATATGGCTTTCTCTCTATTACTGCCTAAATTTTAGTGTATTACTATTTAAAAATTTAAACTAATAATTTTGATCTATTCTAACATGAAAACAAAGACTACTGGTTGGCGCAAATAAATTTTTTTTGAAGTAATCTGTTTTTACCATTAGTTGCAAAGTCCCAGAACCTGCAAGATGTGTCACTTCCATTCTCTAGTGAAGGTTTCTTCCGGAATGTCAGCATGACAGGAGGCTTGAGGCCTTCCACAGTCCTACCATTGCTCAGAGAAGCAGCCATTATGATACCACCCACATTGAGAGCTCTACTAGCACTTGTATTCCTCCTGGAAAACAAGGCGTCATTAAGAAATATAGAATTGGTTATTCTGGTATCTGAAGCAGTCCTGTTTGAAAATATGTCATTAGTGAAGATAGATGGAGGGATGCTAAGTGAGGCAGTTTCTGCTGCTGAGGAGGTCCCAAGTTGGCTAACTGAGAGGGACATGGCATCGATAGGCTTATCTTTATTAAAGTTGAAATCTCCTCCCAAGTCAGCAGAGAACACTTGGCCTTTGAACGTTTCAGGATTTACTTCTTGAACTGCAACAGCAAATGAAGTCAGAGGAATGATTACTTGAGTTTTATTCTCTGGAAAAGGGATTCTCTCGGACACTGCCTCCACAACGTCCAGGATTCTGCAGTTAAATATATACATTAATGTGTAAATGCACACACACACACACACGTATGCACACACACACACACACACGTATGCACACACACACATCTCATTGACTACCTGGCAGAAGAGTTGGATGCCTCTTGACTCATTTGAATCTGTTCTGGCTTTGCATCAAGGAGATTGTCTATCACACCTAAGAATCCTCTGGTGAGCTAAATGCAAACAACAACAACAACAATAATAATCATAATTATAATCATTCGATCATAAATGGAAGTAGTTACATTTTGGCTCTGATTATTAGTCACGACGTTGTTTTGGAGAGTCTCCAGTAGAATAGTTGTCACTCCAATCTCTGTGGAGCCAATGTTGTCTTCATTACGAGTGATGTTATCCAGCGTGCTAATGGCTTCCTCTGGTTCATCAATCAACTAATAAAATAAAAACTTGCTTATACGTTGCAATTATTAATTTTTATTATACATTAAAATTGTATTTTAATACAAGACACTTATTACCTAAGCTCTCAACTTGTGATTCTCAAATGATCAAGACATCCTATGCTATAAGCAGCTGCTATTTCAAACTTATATGATAATACTAGCCAATGGGAGCAATATATGCCAAACTTCTGAGGTTTATCCTTTGACTGACTTAAAGGGTCAGTACTCAAAGACGATTTTATGCCAAATAGTCCGGGGAGGACAACTTTTTACTGGGTAGAATGACCTTTCACCTAACCATGAATTGTTATACAGCCAGTTCCTGTGACTTGATTACCATGTGCATAAGTGCGTAGAGGACGTGGAAGCTACACCATCCTCATAGTTACTGCTATTAGTCTGCATGATAACTCGTGTGTTGAGAGGTTTGTGTTACTAACTGGGAGCTATTGGGCATTATTTAGGGAATTACACTTGGGGGGTGTGTGAGACACTTGGAGTATTGAGTGGGCACTATTAAGGAGTTTGGGAAATTGAGTGTCAAGCGAGATGAACCTCTTAAGGGCACTATTTATGGGAGTGAGACACTCTAGGGAATATAGTGAGGGTGAGTGGGCAGTGAGTAAGACACACTGGTGAGTGGAGTGGAGTGGAGTGAGTGAGACACTCTAGGGAATATAGTGAGGGTGAGTGGGCAGTGAGTAAGACACACTGGTGAGTGGAGTGGAGTGAGACACTCTAGGGAATATAGTGAGGGTGAGTGGGCTGTGAGTAAGACACACTGGTGAGTGGAGTGGAGTGAGACACTCTAGGGAATATAGTGAGGGTGAGTGGGCAGTGAGTAAGACACACTGGTGAGTGGAGTGGAGTGGAGTGGGACACTCTAGGGAATATAGTGAGGGTGAGTGGGCAGTGAGTAAGACACACTGGTGAGTGGAGTGGAGTGGAGTGAGACACTCTAGGGAAGTATAGTGAGGGTGAGTGGGCACACTGGTGAGTGGAGGGAGTGGAGTGAGACACTCTACATGGTGAGTGGTGAGTGGAGTGGAGTGAGTGACACTCTAGGGAATATAGTGAGGGTGAGTGGGCAGTGAGTAAGACACACTGGGGAGTGGAGTGGAGTGAGACACTCTAGGGAATATAGTGAGGGTGAGTGGGCAGTGAGTAAGACACACTGGTGAGTGGAGTGGAGTGAGACACTCTAGGGAATATAGTGAGGGTGAGTGGGCAGTGAGTAAGACACACTGGTGAGTGGAGTGGAGTGAGACACTCTAGGGAATATAGTGAGGGTGAGTGGGCAGTGAGTAAGACACACTGGTGAGTGGAGTGGAGTGGAGTGAGACACTCTAGGGAATATAGTGAGGGTGAGTGGGCAGTGAGTAAGACACACTGGTGAGTGGAGTGGAGTGAGACACTCTAGGGAATATAGTGAGGGTGAGTGGGCAGTGAGTAAGACACACTGGTGAGTGGAGTGGAGTGGGACACTCTAGGGAATATAGTGAGGGTGAGTGGGCAGTGAGTAAGACACACTGGTGAGTGGAGTGGAGTGAGACACTCTAGGGAATATAGTGAGGGTGAGTGGGCAGTGAGTAAGACACACTGGTGAGTGGAGTGGAGTGGAGTGAGACACTCTAGGGAATATAGTGAGGGTGAGTGGGCAGTGAGTAAGACACACTGGTGAGTGGAGTGGAGTGGAGTGAGACACTCTAGGGAATATAGTGAGGGTGAGTGGGAAGTGAGTAAGACACACTGGTGAGTGGAGTGGAGTGGAGTGAGACACTCGTGGGGATCCAAGTGACTGGACAATGTTTAGGGAGTTGAGTAGGGCACTATTTAGGGAGTTGAGTAAGTCTCTCGGAGTTAAGTAAGTGAGACACTTTTGAGGAGTTCAGCAAGATGAAATTGTGGGATAGGAATATTTGAAATAACATACTCAGAAGAATACGTTATCTATGAATACTATTACTAGAGATTGGGAGAGCATTAGACCCACAGGCAATAGGTGTTAGTATTTAGACCAAAATAATAGAGTTATGGTATAGGAATTGATTGAAATTAATGGGTACAAATATTGTTACATATAAATTTGAAGTAAGTTGGATCATCTAGTTTAGTCAAATTTATGGTCGTACATTTATATACACACTATTAAAACAAGCAACATTCTGTGCTAGAGCATGCAGGCAAATCCAGTAGGCAAGCTCACTAGCTATAGCTACTGGGCATTAGAGAAAATTCTAGTACACTAATACCTACTAGACTGAGTGTGTTCCTGGAGAGAGACATCAACTTACATTAGCTACCAGACAAAGCTGTCTTGTTGTGGAGCTGAAGTTACACGGACTCACAAAAGGAGTCTCCCATTCTCCTCCATGAGTGAAATTACCTCCACACTCTCGGTTTGCCATAGCATTACTAATGTCCCGACCTGATACTGCCGATAAATTACCACATGGACACTGCAGGACACGCTTTTCACCCAGATCAGATTCCGGCCAGGTAAGTGTGATGCTGAGACCACCTGGTTCCAGAGGCTCAAGGATAGTGTCTTCAGCCTCACAGCCATCTTGTTACAAGGATGATGATGATGATGATAATAACAACAACAACAACAACAATAATAATAACAGCAATAATAGTAATGATAATAATAACAATAATAATAACAATAACAACAACAGTAATAATAATAATAATTTTATAATTTCTTTCTCAGCCTTCTTTTACTCATTAGATGTATTCTCTATATTAATTATTAATAATAACAGGGGCGCTTGACATATTGCGAAGTAAGAATGTTACTTTTATTTATTATAACATTCTCTACAGTTGGTTAAGGTTGCACCAGTTTCACTCTCCTGCTCTATTATATCATTAACACAGCTAGTTGGTTAAGGTTTCACCAGTTTCACTCTCCTGCTCTATTTTTTCCTGAACTATCTCATTTCTGTATCTACCACGTTGTTTTTTTTTCCCATCTCTTCCTTCTTGAGCCAAGGAGTCCTTCTCCTCCTATGTCTACCTGTCCTGTTTCTAAATCTTTCTGTCCTTCTATCATGATTGTGGACTTGGTCTTTGTGAAACTTTTAACTTCAGTTTTTCTACTTTCACCATTTTTTTAAACTTACACTGCCTTTACTCGACGATTCGGTTCCACCCGCTTTTTACTACAATATTAATCATTCCCTTTTTGCCTTCTCTTTCATACTTTCTCCTTTTTACTACACCGCCTTTCCTCGTCAATTTCACTGGCTTTTTGCCTACTCTTTCACACTTTAGCCTTCCTTTCTGAAACCTACGTCGCCTATCCCAGTCTGTTCCACCCACTTTTAGTTACAATTACAGTAATCACTTTCTACTAGTCGTGACTACACTTTATCCATTCTCCAGTTTCTCGGCCACTCTCTCGTCTTCTTTCGTTTATCGTTGTACCTGGTTAGGTTGCAAACTAATTCTCCCACCAGCAGTCTAGCGTAGCCAAACCCTTCACTTCTTTACAACTGCGTTCTTGGTTTACTCGGTAATTCAGCGCTAGTTCATGAAAGCAGCTCTACTGTTTCTGTGCCACACCCGCCTACTGTCCATTTTTTTTGTGCCGGGTGGCTTGGATGCTAATCACTTCACCCTGCGTTCTAGGTTTACCCGGTAATTCAGCGCTCTAGGTTTACCCGGTAATTCAGCGCTCTAGGTTTACCCGGTAATTCAGCGCTCTAGGTTTACCCGGTAATTCAGCGCTCTAGGTTTACCCGGTAATTCAGCGCTCTAGGTTTACCCGGTCATTCAGCGCTCTAGGTTTACCCGGTAATTCAGCGCGAGTTCATGAGTATTGTGCGTCTGTGCGCTCTAGCTCATGAATTATTCATGAATACGTACGTCATCGTCAGTCACGGGTATTATTATATAGATTATTACTAGTGAGATGTGCTTGAGCACAAATGGCGAGCGAGCCTAAAACTACACAATTGTTATATGATTGATTTTAACTTCTAACACTCAAAGCTACTAAAAATATGGTTGAGTTTTTTAATTACGTTTATACGTAAAGGCATTTCAATGCCATAGTAACCCCTCCCTGCAACTGTTTGAATTGAAAAAAACAAAAACAAACACATTATTTAAACGTTATCTTTGTGATATGCTTGAGCTAAGTAGTAGCTAAAACGCACAATACTTACACACAACTGGACATACCTACACAAGACTTACCTTCGTGGTTCTAGTGGACAATGAGTTTTCAAGTAAATACTGTTGCATATAGCTATAACTATGACAAAGAGCGCATTGACTCACCGCCGCCACAAACTCGAATAGAAATAGAATTGCGGTATGTTTTCAAGTTTTAACTGCACCCTCAAAAGAATTCAAAACTATCAACAATTCAATCTAGGGTGATATGGGTAATGATCACTAAACCTGAGGATTCTGTTTAGTAAAGTTTGGGACGGGGTCGACCACCGAACTAACACAAAAATATGTGAAGGTCAAAGTACAAATGACAATTACAATTATCAAGTTCTGATCCTTCATAAAAGTTAGATTGAAACTTTCTCACCTAAAGGGATCTGGAAAAAAGCAAAGGAAAAATGTGAAAAAAAATAAAGATTTCCTTTGCTTTTTTCCAGACCCCTTTAGGTGAGAAAGTTTCAATCTATTATTATTATTATTATTATTATTATTATTATTATTATTATTATTTTGGCTATTGAAATCAATGTAAACTAAATAACAAGCACTTTGTTCTGGTTACTTTGGGGAGCTTTGCCTTACCAAATCGTGAGATATTCATGAGTGCTATTGTTTGAGATAATTCATCAGATACTTCAGAAGTAATTAGCTGCAGCCTGTTAAACAAGGTATCTTTTAGATCTGCACTTCCTTTTGGAGCCAATAAAGTAATAATAACATCAGCATTATTTGATCCAGGTGTGGAGAGAGGGTCTCCAGTAACGGAGTATACGGTAGCGTTGTATTGAGGTATTTTCACTCCAGACAGTCTAGAAGATATCTGAAATAAACAAACAGTGTATGACAATAGCTAATGTTACTAAATAAAACATTATTACTTGATTAATAATCATGTCTATGTTCATCATTGAAGCTTGTCTCTTCTTTCTTTTGCTGGCTGAGTTCATATTTAATTCTGCTTTATATTGAACTATACCTGCACATACACCACACATTTACATTAATAATTGGTGAGTGTGTGTAGTGATGAAACAAGATACTATCTGGGGTGTATATTAGTCATGTTTGTGCCAACATAATTCACTGATACTACTAGTGATGTGCTTGAGCACAAATGGCGAGCAAGCCTAAAACAACACTATTGTTAATCGTTTGATTTCAACTTCTAACACTCAAGCTACTGAAAAAAAAAAGTTGAATTTGTTTAAGTACGTATGTACAGTAAAGGGATTCAATGCCATAGTAACCACTCCCACAACTGTTTGAATTGAAGCAACAAAAAAAAAATCACATTATTTAAACGTTTCTTTGTGATATTATTTAGCTAAGTAGTAGTTGTAATGCACAATACTGTCACACAACTGGACATACCTACACAAGACTTACCTTCGTGGTGTGTCTAATGAACAATGAATTTGCAAGTAAACACTGTTGCGTAGGGCTTATTACTATGACTAATAGTGTATTAACTTACCACGGGCCATAGAAAAGGAACCCGGTAAGTTTTTGAGTTCTAACTGCACCCGCAAAAGAATTCAAATCAGAAAACAATTCAATTTCTAGGATGATATGGGTAATGATCAATAAACCAGAGGATTCTGTTTAGTGCAGTTTGGGATGGGGTTGAACACAGAGCTAACACAAAAATATGCGAGGGTCAAAGTACAAAATGACATACATATATACTAGTGGTGTGCTTGAGCACAAATATCAAGTGAGCCTGTCTAGGCTACATAAACTACAGTATATCAAGTGAGCCTGCCTAGGCTACATAAACTACAGTATATCAAGCGAGCCTGTCTAGGCTACATAAACTACAGTATATCAAGCGAGCCTGTCTAGGCTACATAAACTACAGTATATCAAGTGAGCCTGTCTAGGCTACATAAACTACAGTATATCAAGTGAGCCTGCCTAGGCTACATAAACTACAGTATATCAAGTGAGCCTGCCTAGGCTACATAAACTACAGTATATCAAGTGAGCCTGTCTAGGCTACATAAACTACAGTATATCAAGTGAGCCTGCCTAGGCTACATAAACTACAGTATATCAAGTGAGCCTGTCTAGGCTACATAAACTACAGTATATCAAGCGAGCCTGCCTAGGCTACATAAACTACAGTATATCAAGTGAGCCTGCCTAGGCTACATAAACTACAGTATATCAAGCGAGCCTGCCTAGGCTACATAAACTACAGTATATCAAGCGAGCCTGCCTAGGCTACATAAACTACAGTATATCAAGTGAGCCTGCCTAGGCTACATAAACTACAGTATATCAAGCGAGCCTGTCTAGGCTACATAAACTACAGTATATAAGCGAGCCTGCCTAGGCTACATAAACTACAGATATCAAGTGAGCCTGTCTAGGATACATAAACTACAGTATATCAAGCGAGCCTGTCTAGGCTACATAAACTACATATATCAATGAGCCTGCCTAGGCTCACTATCAACTGGTCTAGTATATCAACTAACTACGTAGCCTGCCTAGCCATAGTAAACTACAGTATATCAAGCTGAGCCTACCCAGGCTATACATAGTGAGCCTGTCTAGTATATCAAGTGAGCCTGCCTATAAACTACAGTATATCAAGTGAGCCTGCCTAGGCTACATAAACTACAGTATATCAAGTGAGCCTGCCTAGGCTACATAAACTACAGTATATCAAGCGAGCCTGCCTAGGCTACATAAACTACAGTATATCAAGCGAGCCTGCCTAGGCTACATAAACTACAGTATATCAAGCGAGCCTGTCTAGGCTACATAAACTACAGTATATCAAGTGAGCCTGCCTAGGCTACATAAACTACAGTATATTAAGCGAGCCTGCCTAGGCTACATAAACTACAGTATATTAAGCGAGCCTGCCTAGGCTACATAAACTACAGTATATCAAGCGAGCCTGTCTAGGCTACATAAACTACAGTATTGCTACATAAACTACAGTATTGCTACATAAACTACAGTATTGCTACATAAACTACAGTATTGCTACATAAACTACAGTATTGCTACATAAACTACAGTATTGCTACATAAACTACAGTATTGTTACATAATATAGTTTAGCTTAGTTCTTGCAAAAAAGTATTTAGTAGTTGACCATTAATATTACATAGTTGCCAACTGTCCCATAAGCTTCGGGACAGTCCCGGATATATCACTTAACTACTGTCCCACAACAGAATTGTACTCTTTCTATTGGTTGTCCCGGAAATAATAAACTTTGAATCTGTTTACTATGTATAATCTGCCAAACTACAGAATGCTTCCTGTTCTAAATATTAGGAGTGTTTATTTGATTCTGGAATGACTTTGTTTCGTGAATATATCAATTCAATCTGAAGAAAAGTGACTGTGTAGACTTCTGAGACCACTACCTATTGTCGCTGGCTGCACTAAAAAAAAGGTTGAATTTGTTTAAGTACGTATGTACAGTAAAGGGATTCAATGCCATAGTAACCACTATGGCATTAAATATATCATTACTTCCTTATAATTGTTATGATTTTGGGTGTGGTCTGGGGTGTGGCTTAATGTCCCTGAACTATGATTTTAGGTGTGGTCCGGGGTGTGGCTTAATGTCCCTGAACTATGATTAAAGGTGTGGTCTGGGGTGTGGCTTAATGTCCCTGAACTATGATTTTAGGTGTGGTCCGGGGTGTGGCTTAATGTCCCTGAACTATGATTTTGGGTGTGGTCTGGGGTGTGGCTTAATGTCCCTGAACTATGATTTTAGGTGTGGTCTGGGGTGTGGCTTAATGTCCCTGAACTATGATTTTAGGTGTGGTCTGGGGTGTGGCTTAATGTCCCTGAACTATGATTTTAGGTGTGGTCCGGGGTGTGGCTTAATGTCCCTGAACTATGATTTTAGGTGTGGTCTGGGGTGTGGCTTAATGTCCCTGAACTATGATTAAAAAGAGTTGGCAACTATGATATTACCAATCAAATACAGAATTACTCTCTTACCTCAATTTCCTGAATAGTGATAACTTCTGTGGTATCCAATGTAAGCCATTCTAACTGCCTCAATCACCAGTGAACAAGCTCGCAGCTCTTCTAAAAAAACATAGCCAGAGTTATTTTTGTAATTTTAGCTAATAAATATGGAACTACGTACTTACCTTAGCTTCTCCCAAGTAATGGTGGCTTGCTTTGTTTTAAAATTTAACCACTCTGGCTACCAGTGACACTTGACAACTAACGAACGGCATTGAGCAGCCCCAAGAAACGACGAAGTTTTAAAATTAAGTTTGGTAAAGGGTTTCAAAAGCCATAGTAACCGTTCGCAGTAACATTTTGGGACTTGAAAAACAAACATTTCGCAAGAATTATCTCACAATTTGGCGCCCAAGTTTCAAGTAAGACTTTCTTAATGCTGTAGTATCAGAAGAAACAGGGGTCAAGCCTAAAAAGCCGTGTTTTTAGGAGATAAAAGATCCCGCCCGCGTGTTTAAGGGGCATATGTACAATCCATACATATATATATATATATATACATCGAACATATACCCGATTTTTCATTATCCACCCCTAATACTGTCTCACTTGCTCCGCTTGCTTGCCAACAAACAAATATCCCCAATTTTCAATTGTGTCACCCCTGAGAGTGTCTCGCTTTCTCCGCTCACTTGCCAATGATCATTGATTTAGAATTCTCTCAGGCCTAAATAGCACCAGGCAAAAAGTTAGACTTTGATTTTTTTGATTTTTTTTTGGACAGCTAAAAGATGGCATTGGCTCTTCATCATACAAGTGGTAAGTTAAGAAACAACTTGAATGGATAGTCTTAGCAACAGCAGATTATATTCCAGTAATGTTATATCGTTAGTAATGACTACTACTAGACTAGCTCATTCACTACTAATAGCTAGACTAACTCATTCACTACTAATAGCTAGACTAGCTTGTTCACTACTAATAGCTAGACTAACTCATTCTAATAGCTAGACTAGCTTGTTCACTACTAATAGCTAGACTAACTCATTCTAATAGCTAGACTAACTCATTCTAATAGCTAGACTAGCTTGCTCACTACTAATAGCTAGACTAGCTTGTTCACTACTAATAGCTAGACTAGCTTGTTCACTACTAATAGCTAGACTAGCTTGTTCACTACTAATAGCTAGACTAACTCATTCACTACTAATAGCTAGACTAGCTTGTTCACTACTAATAGCTAGACTAGCTTGTTCACTACTAATAGCTAGACTAGCTTGTTCACTACTAATAGCTAGACTAGCTTGTTCACTACTAATAGCTAGACTAACTCATTCACTACTAATAGCTAGACTAGCTTGCTCACTACTAATAGCTAGACTAGCTTGTTCACTACTAATAGCTAGACTAGCTTGTTCACTACTAATAGCTAGACTAGCTTGTTCACTACTAATAGCTAGACTAGCTTGTTCACTACTAATCGCTAGACTAGCTTGCTCACTACTAATAGCTAGACTAGCTTGCTCACTACTAATAGCTAGACTAGCTTGTTCACTACTAATAGCTAGACTAGCTCATTCACTACTAATAGCTAGACTAACTCATTCACTACTAATAGCTAGACTAACTCATTCACTACTAATAGCTAGACTAGCTCATTCACTACTAATAGCTAGACTAGCTTGCTCACTACTAATAGCTAGACTAACTCATTCTAATAGCTAGACTAACTCATTCACTACTAATAGCTAGACTAACTCATTCACTACTAATAGCTAGACTAACTCATTCACTACTAATAGCTAGACTATCTCATTCACTACTAATAGCTAGACTAGCTTGCTCACTACTAATAGCTAGACTAACTCATTCACTACTAATAGCTAGACTAACTCATTCTAATAGCTAGACTAACTCATTCACTACTAATAGCTAGACTAACTCATTCTAATAGCTAGACTAACTCATTCACTACTAATAGCTAGACTAGCTTGCTCACTACTAATAGCCCTAGACTAACTCATTCACTACTAATAGACTTAGACTAGCTTCTCACAACTAATAGCTAACTAGTCTGTATACTCTACTACTAAAACTCGCTACTCATTCTCATCTATACTAACTCATTCACTACTAAGCTAGACTAAACTCATTCACTAGCTAATGCTAATACTAGCTTGTTCACTACATAGGCCCTAGACTAAACTCATTCTAATAGCTAGCCTAACTCATATCCACTATCTAAATAGCTAGACTAACTTATTCTAAATAGCTAGCCTAGCTTGTTCACTATATAGCTAGACTATCTCGTTCACTACTAATAGCTAACTAACTTATTCGTAATAGCTCAGACTAGCTTGTATACCTACTATAGCTAGACTAACTCATTCACTACTAATAGCTAGACTAACTTATTCTAATAGCTAGACTAGCTTGTTCACTACTAATAGCTAGACTAGCTCGTTCACTACTAATAGCTAGACTAACTTATTCTAATAGCTAGACTAGCTTGTTCACTACTAATAGCTAGACTAACTCATTCACTACTAATAGCTAGACTAACTCATTCACTACTAATAGCTAGACTAGCTTGTTCACTACTAATAGCTAGACTAGCTTGTTCACTACTAATAGCTAGACTAACTCATTCACTACTAATAGCTAGACTAACTTATTCTAATAGCTAGACTAGCTTGTTCACTACTAATAGCTAGACTAGCTCGTTCACTACTAATAGCTAGACTAGCTTGTTCACTACTAATAGCTAGACTAGCTC
>WLWD01002328.1_pt1 | contig 88986 bp, 67 predicted proteins | sample 6712731 | NCBI WGS metagenome assembly WLWD01 (sample SAMN12718690, study PRJNA576275) | sponge metagenome | isolation source: marine sponge | host: Mycale hentscheli | place: New Zealand: South Island, Marlborough, Capsize Point | collected 2014-11-01
ATTGTACGCTCCTTGTAGCGCGCGCGTAGCGAGTAAATTCAATGAAAATTGTATTGTAACCGGTTGAGAAAAATTTCAAAGAAGCAATAAATCACTTATCACACTCGTCGTACAATATGGGAATGATATTTTACTCTCACGCCACATTTTCACTCGCCTTTGGCTCGTGAAAATATTTTGCGTGCTCGTAAAATATTTTCCCATATTGTACTCTGACTCGTGCTATAAGTATTATATATAAAGATTAATAATAAAATAAATAAATAATAATATGTATATATAAATAAATAAATACAATTAAATAAATACACAAGTAAATAAATAAATAACAAATAAATAAATAAATAAATAAATAACATAAATAATTGATAAATAAATAAAAAGTAAATGTATAAAAAATACATAAGTATTAGCATAAATAAGAAACATAAACAAAATAAATATATAAATAAATTAAAGCATAAATAAACATAAATGAATATTATAAGTAAAAATGCATATAGACCATCATAAAATCAGGATATCATATTCATTTCTTTATTTTTTGCCATAGTTTTGTTAGTGAAGTCTCTATTAATTTCAATTTATTAAAATTTTATTTATTTATTTACTTATTTATCTATTTATATATTTGTTTGTGTGCTTGCTTGTCTATTAATTAATTTATTTACTAACTTATTCACTTATATATTTGTTTACTTATTCATTAATCTGCTTATTCTAATTTATTTAGCTATTTTCTTATTTATATATTTATTGGGTGAATTATATGTTTTTTACTTATTTATATTTCTTTATTTACCTTTATTATTTACTTATTCATCTAATCATTTGTGTTTTTTCCATTACTGGTTAATTTTTTTATTAATTAGGGAACTCCGTATCAGTATACGGAGGCATCACAACCTGACTTCATTTTATTTCTTTATTATTACCCTATCTTTTCTAGAGAAGTTAGGCAGATGCATCCACCTGGCCACCGGAGACCCCTTGACGTCACACAGTATAACGCAAGCTTGCTGGAATGTGATAATTGAGCACCCTTTTTGGGGTGCTGCTGAACAAGTCGTTGTATTGTATGTTCCTAGACCCTTTCCTTCCCCGCGTAGCGGTTACGGTTGGTAAAGGGTCTGGCTACGCGAGACTACTTGTAAACCTTGAACACTTGTTAACTCGTTGCAAACTTCAAGTTCACAATTTGCAGACTATTCTTGTAAACTTGGGCTTTTGGCCCTGTGAAATGTTAAGTGATTTGGTCCTTTTCCATATACTTATAGTTGTATGGGACAAAATGCCTTCACGGTTCGTTGTAGTCTGATTGGTAAAAGTCTGGCTACACGTGACTAGGCTGCGGGTTATAAATGCGCTTCATCTACTGCCTCTGTGGACCCGAGATAGAACTTGTTGATTCTTTAAAATTGTCTGAACTGTAGTAAATTTTAATATGTGTCATTGAATGTCCATTAAGTGAAGCACTTTTTGTATGGTGTAGCAATAGTGGGAATTCTGTTCCGTCCGTTGTCCGGAACTCGGAAGGTCCGCATCTCATAAGCTCCTAATATATAGGAAATCCATCCGTAGTTTTGTGTTTGTCCGCTGTATCGTGGTTGTCCGTTTTTCGGAAGGTCCGTTGAACGAGGTCTGACTGTATAGGTAAAGGTGATTCAATGCCATAGTAACTACTCCCTGCAACTGTTTGAATTGAAAAAAAAAAAAAAAAAAAGCAACAAGAAACAAGTAACGTTGTTTAAAAGTCTTAATTGTGATACTCGTTAGCTAAGTAGTAGTTGTAATGCACACTCTTTCACACTTAACTGAACATACCTATGCAAAGCTTATCACTGCCACTAACTGGAATAGAAATTGAGCTCCCATAAGTTTTTTAGTTCTAATTGCACCTGCAAAAGAATTCAAAGCGGTAAACAATTCAATTTCTAGATTAAGATCGATAACCAGAGGATTCTTTTTAGTGAAGTTTGGGAGGCGGTCAAACCCCCAGCTAACACAAACATATGCGAGAGTCAAAGTACAAAATGACATTATTATTACATTAACATTATTTTTATTGAGTGCATTGTTTTATTCTCAGTTTTCAGGTGGTTGCAACTTAGAGGACATTGAAAATGTTGAGGTATATTATGCTTACAATTTAGCCATTATATAAACATGGTATTTTGTGTATGTAGACTGGAGGAGCTGAGATAACCCTGATTCAAGAAGATGGTGAGATATAACAAGCAAATAAAGAATATTCAATTTGTCTGTATTAATTTTAGGTGTCTCCCTCAAGTTCTGCCTCGGAGTATTTATTCTTGACCTCTCAGGATAGTTTTCCCGAAGAAGCATTCTAGGAATGTTATGCAATGGAGCATGAGGAGGAGCTATGTGTTCAGGATGAAATGGAAGTCACAAGGTCAGAGAAAACTGACAGGCTCGATAAGACTGAAGCTACTCCATCATGTCTTGGAGACAATGTAGATCAGTGTACTATATACACAGGGGCGTAGGCAGGGGGGGGGGGGGGGGGTGGGGGGGGGGGGTTCAGGGGGTTCACGTGAACCCCCTTTTCAAATTAATGATATCCATGAATCAATCCTTCAAAAACTGATTATATTATTGCTCAGTTAGCTATGTGCATATTTTTTCCTCAAATTTAACCACTAAACTAGCATGGAGCACAAAAATGATAATAGCTAGGTGCATTCTAAAGTGGTCAGTATGCATTCCTCAAGGTGGTAAAACTGGTAGGACCATTTTAAGATGGAGTTCAATAGAGTAATAAATAAAGTACTAATTAATGTCTGAATTGGGAATGAATGCTCGTAGCTACTCACGAATAGTTGAATAAAGTGTAAATAAAATTACATTTAGGAAGGACTCAGAACCATAGTTGCTGTATATAATACATACACTAAGCAAGAGCAATAGCTTAGTTCAGTTGCAGCTGAAATCATGAAGAGACAGAGTCAGTCAGGAGATCTAAGATCATGTTTCAAGAAACGTGCCATTCAAGAAGAAGGTAAGTCAATTTTCATCACATGCTGCTCATCCAATCCAGTCCTGTATTATTACAGGTCCGCAATCAGCAGAAATTCAAAGTTCAGATTGTGAGAATGATTTAGCAAGTTCATTATCAACTGTAGAGCAGCCTGAGGTGTCTGTCCTTGACTGGAACCAATGAAGATCATGGACCATACAATATTGGCAGTTTATTTGATCCAAGTAAGTCAATGGATGATATCATCACTTCAATCAAAAAGCTTTTAAACGGTACAAAGTATTCATTGCTATATAGCCATGTCAAACCTCCAAGTGTATGTCCATCTACATTGTCACATGGTGTTAACAGAAAATTCAATGATACTTGGTTGAAAAAAATCCATGGCTATTGTACAGCCCAAAGTTAAATGGTGTCTTTTGTGGTCCTTGTTCTCTGTTTCTCATTGATTGCCAGCGAAACGATAAAGGTTATTTCATGAACAAACCATTTTCCAACTGGACCAAAATTTGTGCTTCGTTGAGTTACCTACTGGCAGTCGTTGAGTCGTCGATGAACACTTGTAGCAGAGTAGACTTATACATTTTGGTGTGTTATAGTTGGCTACATATCCCCTTTGGTAAGTGTGTGGCTTTGGCCGCAGTGCGCATGTGCGGGGCTGCCTCTCACGCAGCCCCACCTTCGCAGGGTCTCGATTGGGGGCTTACCGAGCATTGGCCGTCAGCGTCTCAGGCTCGCCTTACAGCGGCCGCAGCTTTACCTAACGCTGCGACCGCGTCACCCCACAGACACCCCCCACTCTCGACCCTGTGGTGCCTGCATCCAGCCAGCCACACTCCCACACTAGCGCATAGGATCCATCCCCACACCATACTACCCAACCCGACTGCCCGTACTCTCCATACACCCCTTGCCTAGGTTGAATCATAATGCACAATAATGGCACATACAATACCTCAGCAAAATGACAAATAGGTGACTGCTACACTATTGGGACCGATCGAGCTCCGACTGCTGGTCCCTCTTCACTTTGGAGGCCTCAGTCCACTTCTTGGCAGCCCCAGCTTGGGCGCCTTCTTTCTTTCTGATGTACCCTCGGTACTCACGACTTTTCCAGCGGCCCAGAGCTTTCACGTCCTCGTCGGACGCCCCTCTCTCGGCTGCAGCCGTAGCTGCACCAATTCTGAAACTGTGCCCTGAGATCCCACCGGCCGAAAGGCCTGCCTTCTCCAGGGCACACTTGACTTCAGACACAAAACTTCTCCTCGTCAGTCCCTTCCCATCTTCGTCGGCGAAGAAAGGTCCTGGTCCTCTACCGCGGGCTGCCATGAACAGCAGCACCGCTCTCACTGGGCACAGCTCGTCCTCTCTGCTGTACAGGGTGACCATGACCCCTGTTCTCAGCCGGTCCGTCTTGGACTCTTTGATGCACAGTCTGATCCACCCAGGCCTCGGTGCATCCTCTAGCACCACGTCTTCCCAGGTCAGGTGTGCCTTCTCGTCAAAGCTGACTCCGTCTGGAGTCAGTGCTTCCCCAACTCGTAGGCATCCAAAGAAACAACAACATGCCACGGCCCAGAGCATCGTACCTTTTCGGCCATCACGGTCCCAAGATGCTTTCATGGCCACTAAGTGATGCCATCTCACTGGTCCCCTTTTCAGTCGGTCTTTTTCTCCAACAACTTCCATTCTGGCCAGACCTTTTCTCACTTGTGCCAACCTGGTCATGGCACTCCACTGTGGAGCACCTAGGCCAGCCTTGATCTGGGCCCAACGGATCCCAGCCAAATGATACTTGACCGCACCTCCTTTCAGCCCCTCTTTGGCCAATGTCACCACGTATGCCGTGGCCTTGTCTTCTGACACAGGGAGAGGAGTCTCCCCCAGACCCTCGCACCATTCCCTGTACTTTTCCCAAACCGAAGTGTATCTTTTCCTTGTTGGTTCTGCCACTGACCATTCTATAGCAGCCCCAACAGCTTCTCCCACTCCGGCTCGCACCAGGATGGACCTTTCTTGCAGAGCACCTCCAGGAGTTCCCTCGGTACTGCCGTTGGCTCCATCTCCGCTCCCTGCATTAACATACGGGCAAATTCTGCCTCATTTCTAGACAGGGCATCTGCCACTCTGTTGTCCACCCCTCTTATGTGCTCTACCCTCACAGCCAACGACCACGTCGCCTCCACCATGGCCAAGCATCTCAGCATGTGCATGGATCTCTTTTCTTTGCAATTCCCGGCACCCACGGCCGCCACTACTGACATGTTGTCACATCTGGCCGTGATTGTGCCTTTCCACCATCTCTTGCCCCACACCACCATTGCCACTACAATGGGCAATAGCTCCTTGGGCATGATGGACCATTCTGCCGTGCCCGGCACTTCGTCCCACTTGATCTGGAACCATTTCCCATTCCAGAACGCTCCGCAGCCCCAGCTGCCCGATGCGTCAGACACCAGTTCTATCTCGTCCCCTTCTACGGTCATCCATCCACTCAGCAATGACGTGCCATTCCAATTCAGCCCGAACTGACGCCACCATTCAATGTCAGCCCTTGCGTCCAGGTTGAGTCTTACTCTCTGACCGTCTCTGCGGACTCCCGCGAGCCTGCTCTGTAGCCTTCTCTTGAAGGCCCTTCCAGGCCGCACCACCTTGCATGCATGGTTGAGAGAGCCTACCAGTGATTCCAATTCTCTCCTCCTGCAATGCTTCTTGCTCCCCCACTTGGCCAGGAGCTCTCTCAACTCTGACACCTTGTCTTGGGGCAATCTCAACTCTCCTTTGATCGAGTCGATCTCTATGCCCAAGAAGGTCAGAACTTCGCAAGGCCCCTCTTCCTTGCTGTCATCTAGGGGCATGCCCAATCTCTTGCACGACTCTTTGAACACTGCCATCGTGCTCTGACATTCATTGGTGCCTTTGCTACCCACTACTATGAAGTCATCTATGTAGTGTCTGATCCAACCGGCACACTCATTCTCCACAATCCATTGGACTGCATCTCCCAGCGCCGTGAATAGCAACGGTGCAGATCTCAAACCAAACGGGAGGGTACCGTCCACGTACTTGACGCCCTCCCATTCCATGCCCAAGAGCCATCTGTCTCTGGGGTGCACTGGCACATTACGATAGGCCGCCTTGACGTCGGCCTTTGCCATCAGTGCCCCCCATCCCAGCTCCCCCACTCTGTGGGCCACCTCGTCTACTGACGTGTACGTGACACTAGCCAGGTCTTTGCTGATACCGTCGTTCACACTGCATCCCTCTGGTGCAGACAAATTTACTATCAGCCTCCACCGACCTGGCTTGCCTTTCTTGGGGATCACACCGAACGGGGAGCACTGTACTTCCACGGTGTCCCCGTCCACTCTCCAGATCCTTCTCTCCTGCAGTTCATTCTGCAGGTAATTGGTAATGATATCTCTGTGTTGAGACGCCTCATACATTGAGCCTGTCTGTGACCCTAGCCGCGACCTATCTTGGTCGTGCCCCAGTCTGAACCCGCGTCTCAACCCTCTGACCAGGAACTCTACCCATTCTTTGTCCGGGTGTTCCCCCAGGTCCTTTTCCCACTGCTGCCACTTCAGAGGGGTGACCACCTCCTCTGCTCCCTGCAGCACTTTGCTACTCGAGCCCTCCGACTTTCTCTCGAGTTCCAACAACTGACTTGTGAAACGGTACCCTGCAACAGCAAAATAACAAGCTGAAGCCCTTCCGTACCGAGACACTTCCAACCCTAACTACGTGTGTGTATTCTATCTACGGCATGCATTCTAACTACCCCAATCCGCCCCTATGTATCCTTCCCGCTCTAGCTACCATCCCGGCTCCGCTACCCTCTACTACTACTGACACTCGCCCAGACACTCGCCCAACTCTGCAGTCCTTGACTGCCTACTTGCACCCCATCGGTGACCCAGTAAACAGATGAGCAATGATCACCAAACAATAATACAATATGATGACACATGAACAATGATGCGAGGTCCCCACATTAAGACGACTTGTCTGTAGTCTTGCATACTGCTGCCGGGTGCTCTCCCCCGCAGGTGGCACAAACATGGTTAAACCGGCACTGCTGTCCGTAGTTGCATCTGCCTTCCCCCTTGTTAAATCGGAAACACGTTCCTCTCTTCTTGGAGTCAGCCCTTCTCGACGCAAATCCCCCACCAGGCTTCGTTTCACTGCTAGTGGGTTGCGAAGAGTGAGTGACGTCTAACATCAGGGGAAAGTTCTCTTCGCCCCACACCACGTCATTCCTTCCAGCAGCTTCTCTCCTGAATCTCCGGTCATACCTGACCACTTGTGCCCACGGGTGTCTTTTTGCCAGTCTGAAGATCACCTCCCTGTAGGCTGCCAGCGGGATCCACATGTCGGCGTTTCCCGTGGCCCATGCCAGATTGAACAAGGTGAAGCAAGTGCTCCACGTCGCCAGATCAGGAATCTCCTTCATGGTGCTCTTTCTCTTGCTCGTGGCCCCGATCGACCCTCCGTCGTCGGGATCACCACCATCCAGTCTCAGACCCCCAGTCACACTTGGGCCATCATCAAACACAGGGAACATGGCGAACTCCACGAAGGCACCCTCTCTGATCTTTTCCACTGTCTTTTTATCCAACGGAGGCTGGTTCTTTAGGAAGTGGACCACCCCCACGTCCTTCTTGGCCTCCTTATTCTCTTTGGGGTCTCTCTGGCCTCCCAACGACTTCACTGAACTGTCGTCCCCGCCAGCCCCTGTTGCCTCCACACGGGCCCCTTTCTCTCTGGCTACTCTCGCCAGACTCTCCAACCCGCCTGCATACATAGACAACCATTTGGTGAACCACTAGGCGTCCTTTAGAACACCCGTTCACTCTCCCATTGTCTTTCCCCCAGGCCCGGCCATATATTGTGATATCTGAGAACGACTTTGTGCCCCATGGCCTCGGTACCCATTCACCATCCCACATATGGTCCCTTCTCGGGCATTTGGCAATCTAGAACGTTCCAATGCCCATACACTCGGGCACCCGTTCCCTGCAGCCCTACACTTGATCTCTACCTGGCACATCCAACTGCTCACTCGGGCATCTCACCCAACTCCTGGGTACCCTTGCAGCCGTGCCTTAACTTATACACTTGGCAACTACTCTACCTGCCCAACTTGCAGGTACTTCGTTGCAATCACCTGGCAATTACTCTACCTGCTTCCCTTTACGCCGGTACTTCGTTGCCTATCTCCAGCAACTTACTCTACCGTCCCCTTATGCAGGTACTTCGTTGCCCCACCAGGCCACTCGTGCAACCCTATTGCACCCTCTGGGAGCCACATGCCTCCTCGAGCCACTCGGGCACGGTCCCATCCCTTCGTGCTAAGGCACGTCTAGGACAATACTGACCGTCTGCCCCCAACTCTGCGTGGGATTCACTCCCGGCCACCAGCCCTAACTACACTACGTTCCTAAGCATGAGTCCACCCGCCCAGTGTACCTAACTACCCCGAACCGAACTTGCTCCACGGTTCATCACTTCATACCGCACCCAGTGTCTGAACTCACAATTTCCTGACACTCGCCCACTGGCTGCTTCCACAAAGCCCATATAGCTCGGTTGATCACGTACCTACACCGGTACGGAGGTGAGCGTCAGGAACATTTGTCTCAGCTCTTCCAGCTTGCCTAACCCATCCCTGACTGTACATACTGCTCACCCCAGCCTACCCAGCAAGATACACCCCCTGCTGGTCCGTAGGTACCCTATCCACCAACTTACCCTCTTTTGGATTCGCTAGCTTAAGAACGGCCCCAGACAGCGCCTCTACCTGGTCCTGCACCTTTCTAATCGCGACAGCATTGGACATGATCACTCCTCTGATCTCTCTCATCCCAACTCTGGGTTCCTCCTCGCTGTCCGATTCCCCCTCAGAACTCGAAGCCTCTTTCCTCCTTTTGGAGACAGGCTCCTCACGCTCTCTGACTTCGCGATCTCGGGCTTCGCCCGTTGCTTTCCCTGACTGTCTGGTGGTCCTTTCACCGTTCTTACTACTCATGCTTTCTTATTTTTACTAAACTCTAAATGATGCTTCCCACTGCATGAGGTCCTTATAGCCTGGCCCTGCAGCGCTCCGCGCATGCGTAGGCCTAATGCCAGTAGATCCTCCCACTCCCTGGCCGGTAACCTCGGTCCGCTCTGCTTCACCTGCCGTAACCATTCCAAGTTAAAGTACCATCGTGATTGTCTCCAAATAGCAGATGCAATGAAATCCACCACTGAAAAGTCAGACATGCGAGTAAATGTAATGTCCAGTAATGCACTCCAGAAAAAGATTGATGAGAACAGGCACGTACTGAGGCAAATAGTTCGAGCTGTTGTGTATTTAGGAAAGCAAGGAATAGCATTTCGTGGTAAGATTGAGAATATCACCTCTACCAAAAACCCAGGAAATTTTTTAGCATTAGCTACTTAAATCTTATGCTGAGACGGATACCATTTTATTCAACCATCTCTATCATACAAAGGCTAATAATGCTACACACTTGTCTCCTACTACGCAAAATGAAATTATTAATATTATAGGTTATGACATAATTCTTGCAAATATTATCTCAGAAGCGAAGCAAGCTAATTATTTCTCTGTTCTTGCGGATGAACTTTCGTGGCACAATATGGAGTACTTATCTATATGTATTCGCTTTGTCGATAGTCTTGGTGATATCAGAGAAGATTTCTTGTCATTTATAAAGTTGGATGAGCTCGAGCTGTCGATATTGCAAGTGCTATCATTCAAACTTTGGAAGAGTTTGGCTTGTCACTCGATGGTTTGTGTGGCCAGGGGTATGATGGAGCTAGTACAATGAGTGGAGAGAAAACTGGTGTACAGGCACGAATTAAAGAAAAGCAGCCAAAAGCCTTGTATACGCATTGTGCTGGTCATTCATTTAATTTAGCAATATTAGATTCTTGCACTGTCCCACCAATCAGAAATTGTGTTGATCAAAGCGTTTACTCTGTGGGTTAAGCATTCAGCTAAACGAGAGGGTCTGCTCAAGAAAATTATAGAAAAGAGGTCCCAAATTGGAACCAAGCAGCAATCTTTGCTGAATGTTTGTGTTACAAGATGGGTTGAAAATATTGATGGATGGGAGCGTTTTTCACAATATCATCCTTTTCTCATTGAGATGTGTGAAGTAATTATATATGGCAATAGTGAGTTTGAAAGTTACAATGATGGGTGGAATTCTGAGGACAAGAAAAACTCCTTAGCACATCTGAAAGCATTAGAGTCATTTGAATTTGTTTATTCTTTAGTTACTCTTTTTAGGTCCCTTCTTTATGTTGAACGTGCTGTAATTAGTTTGCAAGGACCATCCAATGACCTTATCTCCGGCATAAGTAAAGTTAAGGAGTGTTGTAGAGATCTGAAACAAGAAAGAGAAAATATTGAGCAATACTCCCTGCGTATCTTTCAGCATTCTTCACGGTTAGCAAATAAGTCTCAAATATCAATTCAATGCCACGCATAACTCAGAGACAACAGCATCGTTTTAACCCTTGAAGTAGCTCAGTAGAAATACTTTAACCAGACTATAGCAATCCCTTTTCTCGACTATCTGATTACCAGTATTGCTACTAGGTTTGATAAACATACTACACTAGTAGCTGCTTTACAAAGCCTCTTGCCTGCATACTTGGAAACAACTTCATCACTTGATGATATTCGACCCACTATTGCCTTCTATTCTGAGGATCTCCCCAATGTTGAGATTATTGATGAAGAGCTTCATCGTTGGAAATCAAAATGATTGCATATCCCTCAAAATGATCGCCCTAAATCCTTGTGTGAGACATTGAAAGAATGTGATGCAAATGCTCTGCCTAATATTTTCACATTATTGAAACTATTTGCCACTCTTCCCTTAAGTTCGTGTTCTTGTGAACGCTCAGGATAACTATTTACGTGCTACACAAACTGAAGAAAGACTGTCTGCGCTAGCTCTAATCAACATCAAATATGAAATGGAAATAGACATTGATAGTGTTTGTAAACTATACCTAAACAAACATCCACGTAAAATAGAATGTGCAAGTTTATTCTTTTAATTTTTTTCCCCAATTCAATTCATTTGTCTTTTCATTTATTCATTCAGTTTTATCATTCCGTTTGGTAGACACTAACTAAATAGTCGAGCTGGTTTGTTTCACCAAAAATCTATATTTTGCCAAATAGGGGTGTGGCTTTAATAAATGGGTGTGGTTGTGGTAAAATGGGTGTGGTTAGACTTTAGGTTAATTCTGAGCCCCCCCTCTGAAAAATCCTGCCTACGCCCCTGTATACATACTTGGACAAGATGCGAGGGAAATGGAAGGCACAAGGGAAGAGAAGAACTTAGGAGAAGTGAATATGGAGTAGAGTTGATGGACACTGTAATGGAAGAAATAGTGTGACGGAAGCGAGGGATGTCAGGGAAGATACAGATGAGAGGGAAGAGAAGGATGAGAGGGAAGAAAAAGACATGCAGGAAATGAAAGCTGTGAGGAAAGAGGATTTCAATACAGAGAAAATGTTAGGGGAAAAGAAAATATGAGGGAAGAGAGGAACATGAAGGAATTTGAACTAAGGAGAGAAAATGACAACAGAAGTGCGGCAGGAGATGCCGTGTGGACAAAGGCCAGTGATACAGGAGTCACAAGGAAGGCATGGGATGTGTAGAAGTAGGTACATGTGGGAGTTTCAGAAACATTTTGCACAGATAGCCAACATGGTTTGGTAAAACTCACCAGCTATAGGTAGGTGTGAAGGAATGGGATGTGTGGAGAAGCCCATTATCTTTTTATTACTTTGAAGATTCATTCTGACGTGGTGCAACTAATATTAATAATTAAACTTATGGACTGCTCGCGTCTGGATTGTTTTAATTTACAAGGACTCTAACTGTCTCATGGGGGGGGGGGAAGAGAAGGTACTTATTTGTTGCATTGAAAGCCACTTTTCTTACAAGATGTGGTCAAAATCAATATTCATTCAGGACATGAAGAGTTGGTTCCTATGTCTTAGAGTTCTCTCTTTTATTGGAGCCAGACTCAAGCAATCCTGGTTGAAGAATCAACCACTGGGCAGAAAGCACGCAGTAAAAGTCATGATGACTCATATAGTGGCAATTGTCACTTAGGTGGGAGAAATTAAACAGCTACTGCCTGAAAAGAGTCCACTGACAACCATAACAAATCTGTCCTGCTAGCATTAAAGTTAAAAGTATTGACAGGACTGTATAGTTTCCAACAGATTGTGCAGTATACCCTAATATATGATTTAGTTTATGGGTGTGAATGAACACTTTTCAGGCAGTCACGCAAGTAAAATATTCCTAATTCAGCTCGAAGGACCAAAACAATGAGACGACTGTGCTTACCAGAAATAAAATTGGTTAAATTTTGAACTTGATAAAAAACAACAAAATGAATGTGATTAAAACAAAAACAACAAAATGAATGTGATTAAACAAAAACCGATCAAAAAAATTAATAAATGCACTTTTAGAATAACGTATTTGCCAGCTAGATGTGTATCACACAAAAAAGTAATGAATGTTGTGCTAACAGGAAGCAGATGTCTTAGTGAAAGCATCATCTTCACTCAGCCATGGTATACTGAGCCAGAATAACAAGTTGTGAACTATGTCCGTGAAATCATTATAAATAGCTAACAGGAAGCAGATGTCTTAGTGAAAGCATCATCTTCACTCAGCCATGGTATACTGAGCCAGAATAACAAGTTGTGAACTATGTCCGTGAAATCATTATAAATAGCTAAGTCTAGTGCCCATTCCACTTCTCTAACCATTGATGGGAGGCTTTTAAAAGATTTTAGCAAAGATTCAGCTACTGTCATATTTCTATGACGACAAGCAATTGTCAAAGGAGACCATCCTCCACTGTCTCTAATATCTGCATTAGCACCATTGCCTATAAGTGCATTAATAATTCTGATGTCCTTATGCTCACTAGCAAAGTGTAGTGGCGAAGCTTCAGAATCACTTCGAACATTAACTTTAGCACCATTGTTCAACAATTCCTGAACAACTTCAAAGTGACAATAAGCAGCTGCTATGTGTAGTGGTGCTAAACCTTTTGTAGTACAAATGTTAATTTTTGCTTTTTTCTTCATCAGTTTTTTGACAACTTCGTAATGGCCGTTTTGACTTGCAATGAATAAAGCTGATGTTCCTCTCTCACTTTGCAAGTTAACGCTTGCCCCATTTATTAACAGCATGTCCACAACACTTTCATGGCCTCCTGCACTTGCAAACAATAACGCATGCCATCCTTGCTTCACTCTTTCTACTGTTGCACTTTCCAGTGGCAATCCTTTACCAGTAATTTTGTTAATGTGTTCTAACCCTTTATGGTAATTGTCAAACTGAGAATTGTAATAGTCATCAGAATATAAAAATAGTTCCTCGTTATTCTTTCCTTTCAAAACTTGTGGGAATTTCTGTTTTATTTCTTCTTCTTCTTCTTCTATATATTCATTCGGTTTATTATTATTATGAGGCAGCGAGTAAGTATTTCTGTTAGTAATACACAAAGCAGAGTCTTCATTATTACTTTGCATATTTACAATGGCTTTACTACGAAGTAATTCTTCAACTATTTCCAAATTCCCAGTTGCACTGGCCACATGTAGAGGTGTGCACCCTTCTTCTGTGACTGAATTGACCAGAGCACCACCGCGTATAAGTTCTTGTGTGACTTTTAAGTGGCCATTTTGACAAGCCAAATATAGAGCAGTAATGCCATGACTACTCTCTGAATCAACCTTGATGTCCTCTTCTTCAATATTTTCTGAGGCCTCTTTCAGCATGACTCTATCACTTTCTATGTACAGTAAACTACTATTATACATGGTTATATTGATGTCAGCACAGTTCTCTAACAGAATTTTCACACATTCAACATGTCCATTTTGACTAGCCAAATGTAACGCTGTCATGCCTTCTTTGTTTTTCAAATCTATTAGAGCACCCTGTTCAATGAGTTTTTCTGTGATACTTGAATATCCATTTTCACATGCTATATGTAAGGCTGACTTCTTATCACTATTCAGTAAATTTATGTCTACTGCCATTGAAATCAGAAGTTTCAATATTGCAACACTACCATTTTGAGCAGTAAACATTAATGAATGCCATCCATTCTCATCTTGCTGATTTATTTGTGCACCATTTTCTATGAGTTCTAACACTGTCAAGAAATATTTCACATTTAACTCTTCGTCTAAAGATTTTCTTCCATTTTTTCCTTTAACAAACGAGTCTTCTTCACAGGATAGAGGAAGATAAGATAGTCCTTTGCATGCTGTATGAAGACATGACGTCATATTAGCAAGTAAAATTGATTGATCGAGACACTTTAATAATAAATGGACCACTTCAAAATGTCCATTTTTGCAGGCAATATGTAAAGCAGAAGTATCACTTTCAATGTCTGTTTTGACTCCATGCTTTATAAAGACGTTTACAGATCTTAAGTGACCACCAGCACAACACATGAATAAAGCTGTTTTGCCATCTTCAGTTCTTGTGTTGCAGTTGGCCCCTCCCTGGATCAGTTCACGGATAACTTCATAATGCCCATTTGTGCTAGCATACATCAAAGCTGTAAACCCAAATTCATCAGTTTGATCAATATCAATTTTAGGATTAAAATATAAATTTTTTCTCACAAATGCAACACTTCCATTGCCACAGGCAAAGTGTAGAGCTGTCTTGCCATAATGATCTGTTTTAGTTAATACATCAAAGCTAGTGCAAAATCTGTGGAATAAATTGGCATGTCCATTAGTAGCTGCAATCATAAGTGGAGTATATCCATGATCATCCTGCTCAGTAATGCTATCAGCACCACACTCCATTAGCTCTTGGACGAAGTCATCTTGCCCATACATAGCGGCAATGTGAAATAGACTTGAATCTCCCCATACTTTCAATTCATTGCAATATAACCTTAGCTTTTCAGCTATTTCTAGAATTTCTGTTTCTTTTATGATTTCAGGTGCTTCTAAATATTCATTTAGAGTTACAATACTTAAAGCATCTTGAGCATTTTTATACAATTTGCTCTGATATATAATTGCATCAATCATATTCCCATCAATTTCTTTATTTCGTTTTTCTTTTATGGCCTTAATATATGATATTATCTGGCCAGACATATGACTACTGCTAGCACTTTGGAGTAATGTTTTTAGACAGATAAGCTTTCCATATTGACAAGATAGTAAAAGAGTTGATCTACCATCTTTATCAATCAAATCAACTTGTGACTTACTAGAAAGAAGTTCTTCGACAACATCAGTATGTCCATAGACAGCTGCAAGGATTAATGCGTGATGACCAGCTTTATCTTTCGCATTAATGTCCACTCCATTATTAATCAACTCCTTGACATTTTTACGACGACCATGTACACTGGCAATATGCAAAAGAGAACCTCCATTGTTATTTTTTAAATGTAGAAAGGAGTCACCTTTTAGTAGTAAAAGTTCTGATACCAATTTTCCATTATCACTTACACAAGCATGCATTAATGCATCCCACCCATTGACATCACATAAATACAATAGATCACTATCAACCTCTAACAACAGCTTAACTACTTCCAGGTATCCTCTCTCACAAGCTTGATGCAGTGTTGACACATCTGCTACAGTTAAGGCTGTATTTGGCCCTTTTGTGCTTGCTATAGTATAGTCCAAACTGTCTTGTAGAATAATTTGAGAGTCAAGTTCGTTTTCAATCTCTACTGGTCCAGTTGTATTGGTTTCCAGAAAAGGCAGTAGCAAAAAATCTCTAATTGCGGAATTTATTTTAGCACCATAGTTTAATAGTACTTCAATAACTCCTTGATGACCATTTTTGACGGCAATATATAAGGCCTTTGTTTTTTCTGCATCAATTTCTTTCTTTTCAGGTAACATATCTAATACTGTTGAAGCAATGGAAGCATGACCAAATTCAGAGGCCATATGTAAGGAAAAAAGCAGCATATTCATGCTGTATAGTGACAATGATGAAGACAAAAGCTCCTTCACTACTCTTTCATTCCCGTATCGACAAGCCAGTATTAATGCATCGTCCATACTTGTGAGATGTGGAGTGTTCATCACAAATTCTTTCACAACATCAGCATGCCCTTTAAAACTTGCCATCATTAGAGGAGTCCATCCATAACAATTATTCAAATTCACTTCTGCATTTCGATTTATGAGTTCATCAACCACTGGAACATGGCCCCTAAGACTTCCTACATGCAAAGCAGTAGCTCCAATGTAATTTTGCAAATTGACATTGGCACCATCATCTAGTAAGACCTTAACCGTTTCAAAATGCCCGTATTCTGCGGCCATCATCAGAGATGAATCTCCTCTATAATTCTGCTTATCAACTTTATGGGTTGATTTCAATAACTCTAGTGCCACATTGCTGTGACCAAATGCACTTGCCAACATTAAGGCATTCCACCCATACACATTCTGATGGTCAACGACGCTCTTCATCGAAACTAATTCTCTTACAACTTCTGTGTGGCCATTTGCACTAGCTATATGTAAAGCTGTAGTTTTCTTAGTGGTCTGTAAATTGACATCAGCACCACATTCAGCAAGAACTTTGACAGTTTCAGTATGATCATTAGCACTTGCTAACTTTACAGCATCCCATTCACAAATGTTCAGGTAAGATACTTCAGCACCTTGGAGGATTAGACTTTTACAAATCTTCCAATGACCATTAGAACTTGATACTAACAATGTTAAATTTAGTTTTTCCTATAAAATGATTACAAGAGAATATTAGTAAATAATATAAGTCATCACTAAATATGTTGAAACTCTACCAACCATAGTACATGTTAATTTTGGGATATTACGGCTCATTGTGGAATAGCTTTAATACAATAAATGGTATTATTTCTGCATGACAATTTGTGCTAGCAACATATGTTATTAACATGATCGCTCATAAATTATGAAGCAATTTAATAAAATAGATCCAAAGAATTATTTTATGTAAATGGAAAACAATTTTTTAGTCCAAACCACGAGTTCATCTAGATTTATACGCCCATGCTAGATAAATAAGGGACAATATTATAGTATGTCCAAGTTGAACTGGCATGTCTGCAAGCGCGGTGAATGAGGAATACATTTATCAAAAGCCGGAAGCAATTTAGTCATGTGAATCTAAGCTGGAAATGGAGTGCAAGAAAATCAATGTTCACATGAAAAAGGGACGATTACTCAATGCAGAATTTAGTAAAGTCTGCTTGCAGTTCAAATAGTTATTTGTGGCACATATCTATTAGAATTAGTAGCTTCCTAAAGCCTAGAAAGTCATGAGGAGAATGTGAAGTAGTAAAAATACCTGGCACAGGAGACTTCACTGGCAGCCCAATAATATGTGTAATATATATTCTTATAAGCTTTTTTGAGAGTATAGAATCATTCACTGTGTGTACCTGTGAGAATTTTTCAGAAAGTTCACAAGAATGACATCATGTCACTCATTAACCCTCAGCGCACATGTGCAAGAGGGTTATAGGACTCATCCTGTCTGTCTGTCTGTCCACCTGTCTGTCTGTCCATCTGTCTGTCTGTCTGTCTGTCTGTCTGTCTGTCTGTCACGCTCTGATTTTGGAGATTACTGACAAATAACCATTGATTTAGGTATGAACTTACTCAGAACGAAGATTTAGGACCTTTCATTGTGCTACTTTTTTTAATTTCGGTGTATTTGTTGAGAAAATGTGAAGCTTTCAGCTCTGCATAAGTACCAGCTTTTGTGTGTAACACCCCCTAGCATCATGTCATAAACACGTGAGCAAATAATTTATTGCAGCCAGCAGTGTAGTTTGCTTTTAACGGAGTTGAAAGAAGTGAAGTTTCGCGTTGAAAATGTATACCGGTGAGTGTTTCTGGTCTGTTTAGCTTCTTCTCTTATGAAGACAGCGTTTCCATGTACCATTTTCATTGCTCAAGCTATATTGATGCTTTATTAAAATAGCTAATAGATTGCTTGTTCTTTTGGTCTGAGATTATATTGTAATAGCTAGGTAGTGTTTGATAGCGCTGAGGGTTCACACATTTGGTGCTTCATTATATATGCAGTCATCAATTTTTCCTTGTAGTCATCACAATAAAGGAAGGCTACTGATTAGTAGAGTAACAACAAGTTAGTCCTTTGAAAGTGATTGCTTTGTGCGACGTCTTAAAACTGTTCAGTTTCAAGTTTATTGAAAGCTTAGCACATTTGATTGAACCAAACCGCGTGATTAAATTCGGGCACATGTAGAGCATGATAGCTGAGCTAGTTTGTGTATTGGCTTTCGGAATAGTACTTCCCTCCATAGCATACTGAAAGAATATTTTAACTGCTTTGGTTCGAGCATTTCAATGATGTAATTTTGTGTGCATATCTGCTTCCAACTTAGCCTTTTCTGTTCAAAAGATATTCAAGTTTTTTGGGCAGCCACCTCAACTTGGACATACTGCCAGTTTATAAACACAATGTGAATAAATTGATCTCAATAAAATTTTGTAACCATCTTTACCAGTCATGTCAATACATGTATATTACTTATAAATGAATTTTAGTATTTAGGTAAATGTAATATCGAAGACATTACTTATATAGATTTAATTACCTTACCTTATTTGGAATAAAGTTATTGTGCAAATATTGATGCACCGTATCTATATCCCCTCTCACACAAGCATTCCAAAACTGCAGACAAAGTATAAATATTAAATAAAGGAAAAAAGAGTATCTGCTCTTTAGAAAATAATATTGTGCATGCAACCACTCATGAAAAGTGTATTCATTTTAACAAAATATATGGTACTAGCAGGTACCTGCCACACAGTGGCGTTTGACGTATTGCAAAGTAAGAATGCAGTAGCACAAGTTATTTATATTTATCATTCTCTACCATTGGTTAAGATTACATCAGTTTCCTCTCCTGCTCTCTTTTTCCTGAACTATCTCAGCTTTTCCTATCCCCTACCTTTCCTTTTTTTCAGCTCTTTCTTTTGAGTCATGGAGTGCCTTCTCCTCCCTTTGTCTACCTCTACTGCTTCTGAATCTCTCTGTGCTTCTGTCATGATTGTGGACTTCCGCTTTGTGAAACCTTTGACTTTTTTGTACTTTCACCTTATTTTTTTTAAGCTTACCATTTTTACCCAATTGTTCAATCCCGCATGCTTTTTAGTTACAATTAATTGTTCCCTTTCTGCCTTCTCTTGTGTACTTTCGCCTTCTTTTTACTACCTTACCTCGTCGACTAGACCCGCATTTTAATAGCCTTTTTGCCTTCTCTTTCATACATTGGCCTCCCTTTTAGAAACCTGAGTGGCCTTCCCTCGTCTATTCCACCTGTTTTTAGCTGCAATTAATCACTTTCTACTGAATAAGATGACACTTTACCCCTTCAAATAATAATGATGTTTTATCAAACTGTTTAAGCCCATAAATTATTCACGAATACACACATACTGTCGTCGGTCATCAGTGTTACAGACTTACAAGCGTATTATTATTATATAGATGCAAAAACAACAACAAAAAAACAACAACAAAAACTAATAAACACTCATAAAAATTAACTGTACTTCAAGTACTGTTGGCGATGCCATACATAATGGGTATATTCTTTCATGAGTATGTAGGTAGGGCTAGAATCTCACCCAAAATCATTGTGACACAAACCCAAACCCAAATCTTCTGGCTTATAACTCTATATCCCCCCCTTAACCCCTTCATAACAGACCATGGTCAATACTAATCTTAACATAATTTGAAATGTAATTAATCATGACAATTCTGTGATATTTCCTATGTTTTATAGTGTACTATACAAGTACTTACATTCTTTATATCTACTTCAAAGTGGTATACATCATTCTGGCGTAGAATATCAGTTCCATTTTGAATATTCATTAAACTTCTTATAACTAGAGAAGAATTATTTGTCCAAATTATCCAAGTAACAGTAACAGAGGAAGAAAACACTCCTTTCATGTAAAAAGCAGCTACAGCTCGCTCTTGAGGCACTGCCTTTGAAAGCTTTCTCTTCAATTCATTTAGCCTTTCAACTTTAGTTGTTTTGGAATTCCAAGACATACTGGTAATGCATTGTGTTAGCTCTGGAGGAATGGCACTAATTTCAAATCGAGGCTCCCAGCATGTAATAAAATCATATACAGTGGTTTCTGCACAAAATCTTTTGACTTTTTTTACGTAATCTTGAAAATTTTCCTGTAACTTGTCATTTCCAAATGTAATAATTATAAATTCTAATAGCTCATAATCAATGAAGTCATAAATATACTCCAAAGAATTGAAGAAGTGAGCCACATCATTTTGTTCCAGAGATGTGTACTCAATGTGATATTTTAGTCCTTGTAGAGGTTGAGGCAAAGCTTCCTTCATTACTTCACAAAATGTAGAAATTTTTTCTGAACTGCTCATTATTTCTTTTCGAATACTTGCAGCCATTAGCTTGAAAGTAGTTTCTAAGCTATTTATTGCTCTTTTTACTACATAAGAATAAAAACAATATCATTACATAAAAGTGAACATAATCTTATTTTTTTGAACTTATCGTACTATGAACTACGATAAGTAAAAAGAAAAAAAGATTATTTTGTTCACTTATAAGTATTAACGTATAGTAGTTAAAAATGAATTTGTACAGTATTAATGTCATTACATGCCATACTTAGAAAAAAATATAATAACAATTTTACCTTTTTGTATGGCTTCATCACTTAAAATTCCCTCTACTTGTAGTTGTCCAGATTTAGAAACTGGAAAAATAATAATAAGTAAATCTTCTGTGCACTACAAAGAGCTAACTTACTATCCTGGACTTGGCTTATGTCACATCCATTGCCAGAAGCTGTATATACGATTATTTAACAAACAAACCAACATAAAAACAAAAAAAGAGAAAAACAATGGTAAACCTGACACATAAACAACAAAAAAGTTGTTCTCATGAAAAAATATAATTCCGATGCAACCCAATTAACTCTTTCTGAGTCCAATAGATCAGTTAACATACAATTGCTCTGAAGTGTAGTCAAGTTGTGCTCTATTAGAAAGTATAGCCACCACCTGGACATTTTTCAGTTCCGAATGCTCTTTAAAAGCATTTACGAGTGCTTTACTATGAATATTGGAACTGAAAAGTGAAGAAAGAAATACAGTGACGAATAGGATTTTATATTTATCATAAAAGAAATCAGTTTAATATGAGAAAAAATTTTTTTCTTACGCTTAGTTCTGATACCAGGACAGTAAAACAGTCACACATTTACTCTCTCCAATCCAGACTGTTTTTTTGGTTTTACTTAGTTCAGGCAGTTTGAAAGAGACCCTCTATGACAGGTCAGTAGTGGTAGTTATCCTACTGATGAACAAGGAATGTTACGTATGTTATTGTGCTAAATTCTCATTATGACATAAACTTCAAATGAGAGTAGCTAGCAACAATTAATAATAAGCAAAAAACAAAAAGAAAAGACAAAACAGACACCTTTTTGAATGGCTTGAGAAGATCCTGGAAGTTCTTTCTTTTGGGTATCTATTGAACAAAATAAATCAGAAATTAAAACTTACTAATTGAATATAAGCTAAATCAACTCACCAACTTGAAAGGAATGAATATTGGTAGAGCTACTGGAAGTCTCAAACAATGGATCTAAAATACATAAACAGATGGTTTACATGCAAATACTTGATTATTCTCAGCATTTATCCATTATAATTTAATGTAGTGCTCATTTATTCATACATAACAAAACTAAAAAGTATTACAACTTTCAACGAATTAGCTACACTTCAGACAATGATATAGTATCACATTAATTAAGCTCTAAACTGCTCAGTGATAAGTATTTGTTACATTCAATATCACATTTAAATGTTCATATACACAGCATAATCAACACAGATTTTGCGATTTTTTGCTTAAAAATGATTTCAGTGTGATATTATACAACTAACTCAAAATATGTAGTACACCTGTAAATTTTCCTGATTGGATCAAGTAGGCTTAATTTGAGACATAAAAAGCTGTAATAAGTTATAAACCGAAATTTTTTACACAAGTACCAAAGTAATGGAAGTTTTCTTGAGGCTCAGGAGTAGTGTTCCAAACTTGTAGCTATAATTCATGAATTTGTACGTGTACGTTCTAATTTTGTGTACATTTCAAAACGTTGGTTAAATAAGCAGGAAAACATACTGATGTAACAAAAAAATGGCCACTATTAGCAAAATTAAAGCGTATTGTTTTAACCCTTTCACTTTCACCGTTTATTTATTTTCAAGGAATTTTGAACAGGTAAATTAAAATCACAAATTGTTACATCTTGATATTATTTTCATAAACTCCCTAACAACTATAATGTTAACAGAAAACTGTGGACCTAATGAACATGATAATGTGGTTTTGGTTCTCTAGCAACTAAGTACCAAGGTTTTACACGTGGTTATTCCTTTGTTGTTTGAAATTTTAAACCAATTTTCATGAAAAAATCTATTCTCTTTTCTTTTCCAATCATATATATATATAATAAAGTACTTTAAGGGTGGCCGCACGCACCGCCTGTAGATCTGGACATTAATTTATTCCCCGCCAATACCCACCATTCGATAATACGCAAGCAGAAACTATCGCACAGTAGTAGCAGAAGTTTAACTTCTTGTTGTCTCTTAGCCATTTACAGCAACTCTCCATATGTCATCTGAACTCACGTGGCAAAGTGCACCAGGCTGCCTCACCTCCTGTAGCCGTTCTCAAAGCTCTGCGCACCTGAACTCAATCGGATGGATCCAGCAGGCTCGATTTCTAAGGAGCAAAGACTTCCCAAGCTGCGCAGACCAAATACCTTCACCTCGGACTATATCTACAAGAAACTGCTCTCTCTTCTGACTCTCTTGTTATATTGATTTTTGTTTACTCTTGATATAGGCGGGCTCTTTTTAGAACCAATACAAACCAATTAAAAAAAATTGCTCGCGTACAAGGAGTGCGAGACATGGGGGTGGGGCTATTTCTTAAGCATTGCGAGTGGAATTAAAGTTCCAAATTTTATATTAGTTTTTCTTGGAATCTAATAATGAGAACGACAAAAAATTTTACACACGGGTACACTTAAAAAATGAACTGCACCACAACGAAAATTTTTCAATATCTTATAAATAGAAAAACTTGCGAATAAATCATTAAGTAATATTGAAATGGAAAAGAACTCGTCTTGCAGTAGAGTATCGGCTTGACTAGTAGTACCAAATTGTGGAGCTCCAACTTACCGCACCGCTCCAAAAAAGTGCTACAAAGTTTTAGAACCGGCCCGATATTTCTTCCAGATTCGCTCTAAAATTAGTGAGCGGCGCCTTCGGCAGGTACTTTGTCCTTGTGTTGTAGTGGAGAAGCCCCTGTAAGTATACAATAGTAGTAATTGTGCATAGCAACCATCAACAAAAAAATTGCGTAGGCGGTGTGCGGCCACCCTTAATGTATAAAATAAATAAGGTTATAGAATAATAAAATCGAACTTTTTACAGGTAAATAAGTTGTTTCAATAAAGAACAGTATGACAGTCACTTCTAATATTCCAATAAACTGGATCAAACCTTCTCTTGCTTGTAGGAGGTAGACTTCCATTCCTATTGGACTTAGTGCTGCTTGATTATGCAGGCTTCCTTGAGGCTTCATCATCACTTTGTACACCTCTAACCCGAAGGAAAACAGTTGCACGTGTAACTAACTATCTGACCTTACTTTTTTCTTTCCTAAAATGGCAAATCACTGAAGCTCAGTAGCCTCGAAGGTTGTAAAACAAGAAACCATAAGCTTCTGATAGAATGGTCCAAAAATTGGTAAAGGGTCCATTGCAAATGAAGCTTGTTGCTATTTTTAACTGATTAATCGGAAGGAATAGTCTTTTAGGCATCTTTTGATTACGCATAGCTTTAATAATGTATTTTTTATGATTTTTTTAAAGTGATCAATTTCCGTGGGTGCATATAGGGTTGAGTACTAAATAATTTTACCAAAAATTTTCAGAATGGATACATCGAAATAACTTGCCCCCATAATGTTACACATTACTCCAATGCTATACTCTATATGTGCAACACCAATCCTCAGCAAATAATCTAAGCTGGGCCGATTACCATTACTCATGGTCAATTTTCAAGTTGACTGTGTTTCGATGCACACAATCATTTTTTGTACAAACTTAAGATAATCACGTGATACAGAATATGATCTAAAGTTAAAGTAACATCAGAATTATAAGTCACATCAGAATTATAAGTCACATCAGAATTATAAGTCACTTATAGTGAGCAAGATACTGTTTCTCCATACTTCAATACCCTCATATATGCTACTCACTAATACTTCAATACTCATATGTTACACCAGACCAGTAACCACCACTATAATATCAAAACCACCTCATCCAATACCCCACATGATTTGGTCATACCTTTTCTCTTCTTGAGTCGATGAGACAAAGTATTGTGCCCCATCTTTGCAAGCGCTTCAGCCAACTTACTCCAGCTAGCTGATGCATCATTGTTCAACCAATCATCAAAGAGAACTATTTTAGCCTTTCTTGAATTACGTCCATGATCATTGTCAATAATATTCAACTCTGCAACCTCAAAGTCAAGCTGAAGGCCAAGTTCATACCAATTGCTGACTGTCTTTGTTGCATTTACAAGACACTTTACTGCAAGTTTTCTTTCTATAATAAATGACAAATTAATTAATAATATATACATGTGTGCATGTATGTATGTATCATTGAATTCAGCTATAACCAATAAATGATTATTTTACTGCGGTTCTGTATGTCACAGCTTGTACCGCCCAAAACCCTCACTGAAGAAACAATTTCTTGGCCTTGAAGTAGAGAAACAATATACAGTAGAAGTCAAAATAACGTGCCAGTTTTTGCACCGTAGAAGGGGCGTATGGATTGAGAATTGTGGTATCTTGCTGTGTCCTTGGGTTGCCATTTTAAATTCTTAGTTTCTTTACCCTAGTTTTTTTATTTTATTACACTGACAGCTAGAGATATGCATAATGGTCATGAATCAAGCAAGAAAAGACACTATCACCAAACTACATTTCATAGACAAACACACTCCAGTATCAAATTAATGTAAGCAGAAACATCCAAATGTAGCTAGTGACATTGATTAGTAAGTTACTCTGTGACATTCTTGTGCTGTTCTAATTAAACTTTTCAGATGTATACAATCTTAACAATATTAAAAAGTCCTGAAATAGATTGGACTTTAAAGCTTCTCTTGTTTCATACAGATTGGGAGTCCTAAGTCCACAGAAGAGTGTATAAATTTATTCAAAAACTTTAGTGCTCGCTAATTTAATTCAAATGTGTCAAATAATCATGAATTTTTGCATGCAAAATATGAAGGTTTAAATAATTATCTGATTAATGTTTATTGTAACCACAATTGTAGATGCTATACAGATAGCTGTACTACTACAAACCTGTGATGCAGCCCTAGCTAGCTGTAGACCCTGTTATGCAAGTGTAGGCTATGCCATAGTGGAAACAATGAAGAAAGATGAAAATGGTGACAATTCTGAAGCTCTTTAAGGTGGCTCCTTAAAGATGTCAGTTAGCCAGTGTATAGTTGGAAATATCCTAATGGATGTGATGGGTCGTATAAATCTAGTTGCATTAAAATTGACTATGAATTCTTATCAAATCTTGTCTGGTGTAAAAAGCTAAATGCTATAGCATATAACCAGAGGTTGGTGTAAAAAGCTAAATGCTATAGCATATAACCAGAGGTTGGTGTAAAAAGCTAAATGCTATAGCATATAACCCAGAGGTTGGTGTAAAAAGCTAAATGCTATAGCATATAACCCAGAGGTTGGTGTAAAAAGCTAAATGCTATAGCATATAACCAGAGGTTGGTGTATAAAAAGCTAAATGCTATAGCATATAACCAGAGGTTGGTGTAAAAAGCTAAATGCTATAGCATATAACCCAGAGGTTGGTGTAAAAAGCTAAATGATATAGCATATAACCCAGAGGTTGGTGTAAAAAGCTAAATGCTATAGCATATAACCAGAGGTTGGTGTAAAAAGCTAAATGCTATAGCATATAACCAGAGGTTGGTGTAAAAAGCTAAATGCTATAGCATATAACCAGAGGTTGGTGTAAAAAGCTAAATGCTATAACTTATAACCAGAGGTTGGTGTAAAAAGCTAAATGCTATAACTTATAACCAGAGGTTGGTGTAAAAAGCTAAATGCTATAGCATATAACCAGAGGCTGGTGTAAAAAGCTAAATGCTATAGCATATAACCAGAGGTTGGCGTAAAAAGCTAAATGCTATAGCATATAACCAGAGGTTGGTGTAAAAAGCTAAATGCTATAGCATATAACCAGAGGTTGGTGTAAAAAGCTAAATGCTATAGCATATAACCAGAGGTTGGTGTAAAAAGCTAAATGCTATAACTTATAACCAGAGGTTGGTGTAAAAAGCTAAATGCTATAGCATATAACCAGAGGCTGGTGTAAAAAGCTAAATGCTATAGCATATAACCAGAGGTTGGCGTAAAAAGCTAAATGCTATAGCATATAACCAGAGGTTGACACAAATGGAATTTTTTTGGTATCTTTGAAGATTCAAAAACGTAACTAAAAAACTAATACCATATGCCTATATTGTCTTTGGGTGAAAGAAAATAAAATTGTGCTAATTGGACAGCTTAGTGAAATCTAGAAACAGAATAATGGAATGCTGGACTATTTTTTAAATTATTCATGAACCTAATCAATATCGTTGTGCTCCTTCATTGTTTATTTCACTCCTGACCCCTTTGAGTTAGCTAAATTAAAGCCATAGCTAAGATAACCCCACTTCAGACCCTGAGTGGAAATAAAGCACCCCACCACAAACTCACTAGCCATCCTGAGAATGATTGTCGGGTGTCTTCTTTTTTTAAGTGAATCAAATCTCCAACTGCTTTTCTTTACTTGTCAGACTCTGTTAACCACCTTACGAAGGGGTGTGGCCACTCACACTTACGCGCCTCCTTAACACATTACTCTCTCATAGGTAAAGGGTCTAGCTAAAGAAAGAGACAGAAACATTCGGACCCTAGCTGATATTGTGTTTTTTGCCGAGATGGAAGAGGTAGTCTGCACAGCTAAACTCTTTACCCGTCTGTACGTGTCGTGGCCAAACGGTGTATCTTCGTAGTGATAGTAAAAGGGGTCGGTTTAGTCTGGCGCGCGCATCCCCTCCCTAAATACGTGTATGGTGTGGCTGGCGGGACTAACTAAGTGGGTTGTGGTCCGGTGGAAATGGAGTGTTGCAGTAATGTGTGCACTTTTTTGGTTCCCAGGGGTTGTGAAAGTGAGGGGTGAGGGCCAGAAGAGCACTGGCCTGCCAGATTTATGGGGGGAGCATGCAGATGTAAGTATTAGCATTTGGCTCATGAATTCTTTTCAATTTGAAAAACCAATGAAATACCATTCTTGTCACAATACCAGTACTAATACTGATTATGGAACTCGACTGGTATTTACAGCTGTCTTACGACAAATCGGTCTTGGGTTCTTGGAAAAGAAGATAACAATTGATTGTCCTAATTAAAATTCAGCACTTTATTGCCACATATTCGGTTAGACTAACCACCCTCCCCCTTTGAAGCAACTTTCATCACCCTTGTATCTATATTATTCAACCCCTGCAGTATCGTGGTTTATTTTTGCATAGTGTGACCTCTAGCTATTGTAACTAGACAAACTGTAATCTTAGTTACCGTTTGCCTGTCTAAGAATGTTGATTTCCTTCACCAGTCACTTCAATAGGTTCCTTTTAATTGTGTTACATTCATTAGGAGTCTTTCCTGCATGTGTGTAGTATTTTATTACAACCTTTAATTGAATAGCAACATAGCTATATGTAAGTAAGTATATTGAGTTTGACAGCATAAGAGATTTTCATTTCCATCGCAAGTCTTGTCTATAGCTAGCCATTACTGTTTGAATGAACTAAAATGTAGGAATTACTCTCCTCCCACTGACAGCCTGTACACTAGCCCTAACAAAATAACCCTTGCCAATTCCAATATTGAGCGTAGCTATTATTATATTAGTAAGACATTTGACTGATTAACAATAAGAAAGTAAAGCCAAGAGCATTTTTGTCAAAATCAGACCCTGATACTCACCGATCAGTTACTCATTTAATATTTTGCTTTTTGAAAGCTTGACATTGCTGATAAAAACCAATTCCATTATGTTACTAATAGCTACTGTGATTTCCTATAGCTACGATTAAATAGCATTCCTTGTACAACTATTTTGGCATCAATTACTTATATCTATAAGGTTTCATAGTTCCAGAAATGTATAAAAGAAGTAGCACAGAAGCTACTAACAAAACAATATAATTCAAGTGACTTTTGGAAAAGAGAAACTTGCATGAAAGGTTATGAATCGAAAGGAATTTTTAAGTGAACTTGCTTTACATGATTCAATGAATACAGAAGCTTACTGGCCCATCTCTTTCACTGAAAATATCACTTCACTCAAAAAGGCTGATCTTCTCAATGGCTTTCTCTTTGCTCGGTTGGCTTCTGACTTTAAATATTCAAAAAGTGAAAATCCCGAAGAGTGGTTTAAGATGTATAAGACGATTCTGATTAAAATGGGATTTATCATTCATAATTTCAACTTTGAAAGAAGTGATGGAAATGATACAGTCCCACAGACTGTGGCAGTATCTGCCACTGGTAATGAGTTACTAGCTATCAATACTTCTTTGGAGACTATGAGCAAATTACAAGATGGTAACTTTCATACAACAAATGTCGGAAACTCTGTATTTTGCATTGTGGCTGTATTGAGCTCTGACATCTACAGTGAAGTTCGCGATATTATTACTGCCAAACTTGGGTCTTCAGCAGAAGAACGTATTAAAAACATTCCTATTGATTGAAATTGAACTGTCATTTTGATTATTATGGTTGAATTTATATCATGGCTTGTGATTTGGTCATAATACTAGATTTATTAAATGGCTACATAGCTAAATTGCTTTTGTGCTAAATGAGATTATAGCTAAGCTATAGATACATTGTTTAGTTTAATGACAGTAGTTTGTGTATAACTCAACTTATTTTAACAATTATTGTGTAAAAAACAACAACAAACTTAGGCTAATTTCAGTTCATCAAACAAACCATAGCTAAAACAATTGACTATACTAGAATTTTCTTTGATTTATACCACTTCCAGGCAGTTAGTCCTTGCTCATGGCTTGCCAGCAACTAACCACAACCATATTTCCACAGTGGGAATTACTAAGTTGCACACTCTTGAAAGCTTAATATGGTAAATATACGATTATTTTGAGTATGAGGTTTGAATCTATCTAATGATGTTCTATTATAAATTTACCGTCAGTTCAATGGAGGGCTCAATTGCCCGCTTAACCAGCATAGCTATTTGGGGAGTATTGAGCCCTATCCAATCAACCCTGCCAAAAGGTTGATATTACTTAATCTGTGTACACTGGAGATATGTTTGCACGGCCTGAAAATAGTTTATTTACAACCTTAATAAAATCCTTACATTGTGCCTGTAATTAACAAGAAGTGACAAGACTGCAGAGGTTAACAAACTAGTGTATTATGTGTTAGAAACTAATTTGTTAGCCTCTACAGTCCTGTAAATATTTATTGTTAACTTTAATTATCAGCATAGTTAACAGATTTTGTTATGTATACTCATTTCAGGCAGTGATGTGTCTGTTAAGCCTTTATATGCTGGACTTCTTCCAGACATTCAAGGGCCTCATTTTATGTTTTAATTGTATTTGGTCATTTTTTCTCTTACATTCATAATTCCCAACTTCATCAGCTTCAGTTTCATGTAGTGATACACAAAAATATTCCACTCACACACTGGGTCACATCTATTCTTCCACTGAACAACTTTTCCATATGCATCAGCTCATATAGCCCATCAATTCTAGAGAGGACCCCCATCACATTGGCTATGAACAGACAAAACTGAATCAGAAATCCCAACCTTAATAGCAAAACATTTCTGTTTAGACATCCTCACATCTTGTTATGCATGAGCTACGCCTCTTTATTGCAACCACAACAATCACCTGAACTGTGTACCCACTTCTGATCCAATTAATGAATTAGCTAGGTATAACTTTAAAAAATTATAAAAATAACAAGAGGCTGTAACTTGGATGCAGTATTATGTGGAATATACATCTAAAAGCAATATTGGTAAGCTTCCTAATAGGTTACATTTTGTTTGTGTGAATGTTTGTACTTTTATTTTCTTTGGTCAGGTTAATTCATTTTTGTGATTGCTTATATAAGGGTTGACCAGAGACACTGTTGTTTTTATAACTGGTGGGTAATCAACTTGAAATGATAAAAATATGAATTCTATGACTATATAGCTGGGAATGGACTTAAGATAAGTGCTTTTAATTCAACTCATCACAGGCCATTTAGCTAATACACCTCAGACAATTTGAGGTAAAGAAAGTTTATTACTAATTCTTTAATGCTATCTTCAAAGTTGTTGATGACGATCAAGCATACACATTGTCTTCTTGGTTGCTGTTTGTCTGTCTAAGAATGTTGATTTCCTTTCATCAATCACTGCAATAGGTTTCTTTTAGCTAATTATGTTACATTTATTAGGAATCTTTCCTTCAAATGTGTAATATTTATGTAAACAATTAGTCCAATTGCACCATAGTATATATTTAACGAGCAATAGAGTCTGCAGACTACATGCAACAGATATGGACTCATACAGTAATTGCTGTCTTCCACCACTATTCCACTGACTTAGAAATAATATCCTCCTCGAAAGTAATAAGTGATTTAACGGGGATTGTTTGTCAGCAACTGGATAATTTCTTGAAAATACCTACTGGCTAGTCAGTTCTCTTGTTGAGTATATTAATTGAACATTGTCTAGAGATTAGAAAAATGCCAGCTGTATTTTTGCTAATACAATAGCATGATTCATCCCAGATTCAGATTGAGAATTATTAATTAAGTGCTTTATTGAAAGCAATCGACTCAAATAACTGATAAACTCAAATTCCATTGTTGTATGCTACTAGCTAATAGTGTTTTCCTTCATCACAATTTAATTAAATAGCATTCCTAGTTTAACTCTTCTCATGTAACTATTATGTGATATAATATATCAGTAAGGTTTCATAGTTACAGAACAGTATAAAAGAAGTAGCACAATCTCAAAGGAAGAAAATATAATTCTAGCAACTTTTGGGAAATAAAATGAATCGGAAGGAATTTTTAAGTAATCTAGAGTTACCTTCCAAGTCGGAGGAGGAAGAAAAGTGGCCCATTTCTTTCACTGAAGATAATGTCTCTCTACTCAAAAAAGCTGATATTCTCAATGGCCCTCTGTTTGCTCGATTGGCTTCTGACTTTAAGTATTCAAGAAGTGAACATCCCGAAGAATGGTTCACGATATATACAACAATTTTGATCCAAATGGGATTTACCATTCATAGTTTCAACTTTGCAAGGGTCAATGAAGATAATACCGTCCCACAAATTATTGTAGTGTCTGCCACTGGTGATGAGTTACTAGCCATCAACACCTCCCTGGAGACCATGAGTAAACTACAAGATGGTAACTTTCGAGCAACTAATGTTGGAAAGTCTGTATTTTGCATTGTGGCTGTATTGAACGCTGACATCTACAGTGAAATTCGCGATATTATTACTGCAAGACTCGGAGTTTCAGCTAATTAGACCATAATTAGCATTATTTGATCATAAACTTTGTGACAATTATTTTGATGTGAAATGATATTTCACATTTCGTTATGTGGCGTAAGGTTGCATTAGCAAATTTTGATTTAGTTTTAATTGAGGCATGTTGTGTTTATAAGAACATCTACTCCTCCTAAAAAAATCATATTATACTGTTTATAAATGCAACAAAAGATTAATGGCCATTATTACATCAATTATAGCTAATGTCTTAACAGTACCAATTCCAATTCGACACCTTGTAAATAAATTTTAACAAAAATTAGATGACCTACTATCAACTAGTACTATCACACTACAGGAAAAAATTTGAGTACTTCTCATGTTCTAATCAAAGAAAATAATAAAAATATTATATTAGCGTCCACTGCCTGTTAATATTTGATTGATAAATCACTGAATAGTAGCTATAATAACCTTTAAATAAGTGAAAGTAGCTACAATGCATTATTTTAACTTGAGGAGGAATAAAATATTATGGCAAACAATAAAATGGCAGACACAAATTATTACATTAGCTAACACTGGTAAAGAACTACTCCCTATTAATGTCACCAAATTATGTAAAGTGATGATGCAGTTTTGTATTACACGACATTATGATTAATGTTTTACATTACTTGTAAGAGATGAGTAAAGCAAGCTAACTAAAAAGCATAAACTATGAGGATGTGATTAGCTTATGGCACATACTTCCCTTATCCATCTTCCTTTGTCATTTTTATCTACTTTAATTTGAGTATTAAGTTTGAGGCAATATTCTTTTTTTTAATGTTATCACTGTGTCCTATTTGAATAAATACATCGCCTCTAATTAACACGCACAAAGCTACCATTTTGGAGGAGGAATGGAAAGTCAAGGTCAAATAAACATTTTTAACTCATCACTTTAGCTTGCCTTAGTCCATTACATCAGAGAACAAAAAAAAAAAACAGGAGAACTTAAGATTCCTCTAAAATTCATCATTAATTTGCTTCAAGTTCATTGACATGGCTTGGAAAAACAGTGTTGTTTGTACATTGAATCTATATAGATAGTAAATCCCAAGAGAAGTTAAGAAAGAAAGTTATTGGTACAATATTAGAGTAGTTTATAAACTAATGCCATATTATTGTTCAAAATTTCTATTCAGTAATCAAATGATTGTGACTTTAGTAAGTTTTTTCCTTTCACAATGTTTTTCTTCAGAATAATTAGTTTTATTCATGATTTGTTTTAACTCTGTGACATTTCACTTCATTCATTGTATTTATTACTTAACTAAGCTGCTTGTAGCTACTTGCTTCATACATTATCACTTAAAATTATTTCACAAATTATTGTCATACTGTTTCATTGATTATAAGGTATAGCTACTGTAGTTAAATTATACCATTGATGATATAGTTTGTGGCATTTAAGACTTTCTAGGGTGCAGAACTTACAATGAATTTAAAATTTTGATACAATTTAGGCCAGTCAATTTTTAAAGGTATATAGCTATCTCTTACTCTATTTGAGACCATGATACATGTGCAATCAGTCAGTGAACCCTTAACTACCTAATTCTACAAGAATATTCCAGTCTCACAATTTTTATATTTTTTATTTTTTATAATATCCCTAAGTGTTTGTCCATTTCAAATTAACTAAGATTCTTGGAGCCTTTAGCCTATTATCAGGTAAATTTGATTGGCTTGTTATTATGCTGACAATATAACTCAGGTCAGTTAGCTGCATGTTGTCAGGGGCAGCTCAATTCAAAGGATACTTCTTTGCTATTAGCACAGGCCTCAGTGCACATCTTGTGAATATTTGTCATTTAATTTCCATGTTGATGTTCTGGCAGAAGGAATGGAGGCAAAATTCTAAATGGAAGTTACAGCATCACATGACTAGCTCCATTCTTGTGACATCATTTAGTATTTTTATGTGAATACAGCTAAATTTATAAGTATTGTAATGATGTTAAGAGAAATGTAATATATATATATATATATAAATATATATTATATAAGATGGCATTTGAAAATATGCAGGTGGGAGTTCAAAAGATATTGAGTGAAATTAGTAATACAGTGAAGTATCATTAAATATGTTACTCCTTTGGTTCAGTATCCTTTTCATGGTAGGTGCTTTACAGAGATAAATTCATTGAATTGTTTCCATGTATCATTAATTATTTACATAAGCTAAATCCTACATTGTGGGGATATAAAAATTAGATGTAAACTTTTATATTGCTATGATTATCTTATAAAATGATATACACAAACTTTTGTTCAAAATACTAATTATTGAAATAAAATATTATTTTTCTATAAAGCATAAACAAACTTTTCTAGTTCTATTTAATGAAGCAAATGCAAATAACAAATATAACAGGTATTGCAAGAAGAACACTAATTGTAGTTGTTGCAGCAGTAGTTGAGCTGGAAGGTGTAGTTGGTACTGCAAAAATTTTAAAATATCGTAACCAGTAAAAAATATTTTCAGACATTTCATATTGAATAATTAATAAGTGCATTCAATTAAATACTCCACATTTGTGTATTTTAACTACTAAGGTTTGAAGACGTTTTACAGTGTATCGCTATATATCACATTTCATTAAGAGCTTAGAAGATATTTATTATTTTTCCAATACAATTTGAATGCTGAAAAGAAAAGAAATAAACAAGTGTAAATTTCTAAGTCATTTTGTGCAATCTTACTGAGCTAATTTTAGTGATGAAGCTTATATAAATATAATTATTGTGTTATTCTAATATTTGTTGATTAGGTTAATAAACTAATTTACTAGCTAATGATTCAGTCAGTCTCGGCTGAAATAATAATTACAGCAAATTTTTCTCTTTTAACAACTAATAGTTAATTAAAACTTTGTTATGTTATAATTAATTATATTGGCTGTTAAAAAGAGAAAAAACTTGCTGTTAATTTAGCTACTAGCTGTTATGATGGTATTGTAGCTACGCTTGATGATGTAAGGAAAAAAAAACAATATTAAATGTAGCCAATTCTACATACTTGTTCTGGATATGTCAAATATTATAATATAGCTATTTGCTGTATGAATAAAAAGTGATTACATTACACCTCCTGATAAATTGCTCCAAAACCAGTGTGTAGGTACGTGAATATTTAATTACTATTACGTCCATTAATATTAGCTACTACAATAGGACTTCAGTAATTGAACATGTTGGGACTGAGAGGTGTATGGATAACTGAAATGTTCAGATAACTGAGCATTATAGAAAATTCAAGCACTAATAATGGAGTGTGGTCAAACAATTGTTCGTGCCTGCAAATGCTACTCTTTAATTTGGGTGTTTGGATATGAAGTTCTAATATGTGAAGTTCTACTATGACTATTATTTATGTTCACTACTTACTTCCACAGTCAGTCAGACTGTACATTTGTGTTTTATTTCTCCCACATATGTCAACCATTCGTATCATAATAGTAGACTCCACAGGTAAGCGAGGTAACGTAATATAGCTGCTAACAAAGAGAGCAGAGTAATGGCTTTTCTGTTTGTGGGGTATAGTTACTTCATAAAATTTGACTGACGAAGGTACTGAGGAGACCACTGTAATTTCATAACTGACACTATCTATCCTGCTTTGAGTACACTCTATAGACAGATTTGGCGAGTCTAAAATAAGATTAATTGATTTTAATGTATAAAAATTAACTTCTGACTGCAGTAGCTATTAAACATTAATTATGTAATTACTTACTAGATAAGACATAAATATTTCTCAAGTTCTCTTCTAAGCTTATGGTGTCATTACCACAAGCAATAGTCATGTTTTCAGTAGCATTTAAAATGGCCAATATTGATTCTTTCAACTCGTAATCATAGTAAGCCATATATTGCCCAGGTTTTTTTTTTGTGCACATATCCATTATGTTGCTATGAAATTCAAATTGAAATTCACTGTTAACTTCCCACATTAAAGGATCTTCGGAGTGACAGTGGGCGTAAATTTTTTCACCCGGACAGAATATGTCAGATTTGGTATTTGAAGTAAAACTTATTTCACATGAATCTAGGAAATTAGATTTTAACAAGTAATTGTAAAAATTTAAAATTTTATATTCTTGGACTTACTGATCTTGACCTCTAGTAGCATAATAAACAAACAAATTGCTGTAATTGAAGCCATAGTCCTAAAATTACATATAGGTATACATATTGGAAGTGCATCAGTGATGTTGGGATTGATTTTATAGTATATAACTTATAATCAAACTGTTAACAGAGATAATTTTTAATGAGTCAGTGTATTGTCTGTCTGTCAGTCAGTCAGTATACTTGTCTGTCAGTCAGTCAGTATACTTGTCTGTCTGTCAGTCAGATACTTGTCTGTCAGTCAGTATACTTGTCTGTCTGTTAGTCAGATACTTGTCTGTCAGTCAGTCAGTATACTTGTCTGTCAGTCAGTCAGTATACTTGTCTGTCAGTATACTTGTCTGTCTGTCTGTCAGTATTCTTGTCTGTCAGTCAGTCAGTATACTTGTCTGTCAGTCAGTCAGTATACTTGTCTGTCAGTCAGTCAGTATACTTGTCTGTCAGTATACTTGTCTGTCTGTCTGTCAGTATTCTTGTCTGTCAGTCAGTCAGATACTTGTCTGTCTGTCAGTCAGTATACTTGTCTGTCAGTCAGTCAGTATACTTGTCTGTCAGTATACTTGTCTGTCTGTCTGTCAGTATTCTTGTCTGTCAGTCAGTCAGATACTTGTCTGTCTGTCAGTCAGTATACTTGTCTGTCAGTCAGTCAGTATACTTGTCTGTCAGTATACTTGTCTGTCTGTCTGTCAGTATTCTTGTCTGTCAGTCAGTCAGATACTTGTCTGTCTGTCAGTCAGTATACTTGTCTGTCAGTCAGTCAGTATACTTGTCTGTCAGTATACTTGTCTGTCTGTCTGTCAGTATTCTTGTCTGTCAGTCAGTCAGATACTTGTCTGTCTGTCAGTCAGTATACTTGTCTGTCAGTCAGTCAGTATACTTGTCTGTCAGTATACTTGTCTGTCTGTCTGTCAGTATTCTTGTCTGTCAGTCAGTCAGATACTTGTCTGTCTGTCAGTCAGTATACTTGTCTGTCAGTCAGTCAGATACTTGTCTGTCAAAGAGTTATGGCAAAGAAGATTGAAAAGTTATTTTTTTACTTACCAGACAGTACTTGGAGATTATGCACAATTTAGTTTTCTTACAGAACAACAAGGGCTGTTTATTATTTTTTGAAGAATAAAAAAGCCCAAGTCAGCATATCAGGTTTCATTCCTAGCAAATTCATGGTTGGAAATGAAGATATGATTATAAAAATATGTGCAATGATTAGAAACTGTATAGCTAGTAGTAGTAGTATAAAGATAATACTTACATAGAGTATAATAAGAAATATCTTCAATTACAGAATGCTTTTGTGAAGTTTTAATACTCTCATAAAATAGACATGAATTTATTCTGTAAAATTTGTACAGTAGCCACCACATATTTCAGGCTAGAAAAAAAATACCCTTATGAATATCATCAACTTATATGATAAACATAAGCTGATGGCAACTGGAAGTCAGGGGTCTGTTTAAACTGAGGTGGAGCCCTGAGGGGTGGGTGTGTCAGAGGTGTTGGTCAGTAAGGGAGTGGGGGTGGGGGTCGGTGACTTAGTTGCACACATTATATTTTTACATGGTTCCATTAAAATTTCTGGTGTGGTCAATATCATTAAGCTGCAAACAACAGTACAGTTTCTCAACAGATGTACACCCACGAAGGACCCAATATAATAAATATGATCTTCCGTACTGGAGCAGCAGCAGTGTGTGCATTTCCAATTTTTATTCAACAGTTCTTCTGAAACTCAAAGGACTTCAAAAGATTTTATTAATTAAAACTTTAATCAGGATTCATTACAACACTAATCACCAAAGGTGCAAACCCTCAGCACTTACTATACACTAGCTAGCTACAACAAAATCATTTCTCACTGGAAAATATAATGTATTTGCTACTTCGAATCAGTTATCAATACAGCTCAAGCCATGAAACCGGTAAATACAGCTAGCTAACTGTGTCTAAAATGCAGCGAGACTCTCACCGTTATATAGTTTCAACGCGAAACTCCTGGATTCCAGCACTCATTAACTTTTCAACATAAAGCAACAATTACCCGGACAGAAATATATTATTTGCTCACGTGATTGCGACGTGACGACAGGGGGCAATAACTACAAAAGCTTGAACCTACGCGGAGCTGCTGACAGTTTGCTTTTTATAAAAAATCATCCCGAAATTCGAAAAAGTAGCGCTATAAAAGTCAGTTCTGAATAATTTCAAACCTAAATCAGCAGTTCTCAGTAATATCCAAAATCAGAGCGTGACTGACAGACAGGCACACACAGACAAACAGACAGACAGGACGACTCTACAACCCTCTCGCGCATGCGCGCTGAGAGTTAAAAACAAAAATCGTTATTCCTTCTCTCTCTCTCTCTATTTTTTTAAATTAACTTATTTATTGGCGAGCGAGCGTAGCGAGCGAGACACTTACAGGGGTAACACAATCGAAAATCGGGGATGTTTGTTTATTTATATATATGTTTGGACGTATGTATGTCATTTTGTACTTTGACCCTCCGTATTTGTTGTGTTCGCGTCGCGTTCGACCCCGTCCCAAACTTCACTAAACAGAATCCTCCGGTTTAGCGACCATTACCCGTATCACCTTAGAAATTGAATTGTTTACTGCTTTGAATTATTTTGCGGGTGCAGTTAAAACTCAAAAACTTATGGGAGCTCCATTTCTATTCGAGTTAGTCGCTATTTGTCACAGTTATAAGCCCTACTCAACAACATTTACTTGTAAATTCATTGTCCACTAGACGAACCACGAAGGTAAGTCTTGCGTAGGTATGTTCAGTTGTGTGAAAGTATTGTGCGTTACAACTACTATTAAGAATGTCACAAAGAAAACTTTAAATAACGTGACTTGATTTTGTTGCTTCTTTTTCAATTCAAACAGTTGCGGGGAGCGGTTACTATGGCATTGAATCCCCTTTACCGCATACGTAATTTAAAAACTCGACTTTATTTTAGTAGCTTGAGTGTTACTTGTTAAAATCTATCATTTAACAATAGTGTAGTTTAAGGCTCGCTCGCCATTTGTGCTCAAGCACACCACTAGTAGTTTATTTATAGCTATCTACTGAATAAGACTTATTGCTGCTCTGTGACTTTTTCCATCATTCATGTCGCATTCATCATTCCCTAAATGCCTACTACTTAAAACAGAATTACTCATTGATTAATACATGGAGAACCATTTTGTCCGCCAAATATGGTCCTCTGGACCATTTTAGACAATACAAATATTCCCCCGGGACGGTCCACCCGGACCAATTTTGACGATTTTTTGCGTGACAGGGCCCCACTGTAAGTAGCTAACGGCGGTATTCTAGAAATTGTACAATCCAGCACAGTCTCACTTCGCTATGCTCGCTCGCTGACAACAACAGGAGATGATGTTACAGTGGTACTCTACAGTGCTGTTTATTTCCTTGAAAGCTTGTGCTGCTGTATTAACTCCTTCAACAGATATCCAGATCTGCCCTGCAGGGATGGTGGCAACTGCACAAACTTTGTCGTTTGTATGCAATGTTACGGGATCTATTTACTGGAAAATAACTATAAATGGTAGATCAGAGCATGTAGATTTCAATTCTCGTTCCATGTTGAACGTAAATAGGTACAGCGGAGGCCGTGGAATAGAGGTGACTCTAAGTTCCATTGTCCATCAACGTTTGACTTCGGTTGCTAGTATAAATGTTCCACCATTTGATATAACTGCGTATAACAGTGTAACTCTTACGTGTAATCGTCAGTCTCGAGCCATACTGCGTGCAGGTAAATTAAGTTTAGTTAGCAATAAAATTATTATTGGCAGCCAGTAGCTAGCTAACTTAACATTTATTGGCTACAAGAGATAAACGTTATATAAGCCCCATTTTCTAAGTCTCAAGTTTTGATTCCCTTATATGATATTCTCATTACAATACATTATAATGTTTATGGTGTTTATTAGCTAATACAATAATAAAAACTATAAGCTACTTATATCTAACTGCTGTGTATTCCACTGGTAACTTGAATACTATAATATACCTGGACAGATCAAATTAATTACATTTTTCATGACACCTTGTAGAGATGTTTGTATTATGCAATTTTCTCCCCAATCATCATGTAGTCCATATTTTACCTCCGATTTGAAATAATTTCATCTACTTATGTTACATTGGTCATTGTTTTTCTTGTTTTTGAGCTACATAGCAAATTTTTGAACTTAATTTAGGATAAAAATGGTGAAAAAAAATGAAAAAAATTTCACTTGTCTTCAATGTCTAGCCATAAAAAGTTGTCTATAATTTAATCACAACTTTATTTTTCTTATTAATGATATTCACTATACCCCATTATGTCAAATAATATAGCTAATTTTATTATGATAGATAGGCACAAGGAATGTAACAATTAAGGTTTTTAAATAAATATTCCTGGACTATGCTTTGACATAGCTACATCTATAACAAAATACAACGCAACATGTAAAAATATTTTTAAAAAATATTATGAATCTAATTATATTATTAGGCTATTTACGAATGTAATTAAGCCATCAATAAGTTCATGCTTACCAGCATGTAGTGAATGTGTATAGTTGATTCTGATTATTCATAAGTTTTATTTCATAATGCAGCTGTTCCAGATGCTCCTCTTCATATCAGTGTACAATATTCTGAGATACAGCAGAATGGTTATTACACTGCTCTGTTGTCCTGGACTCAATCAAATGCCTTAGAATTACAATACATAAACACTCAATATTATATCTCTTCTGATCCACCACTGAATACCACTTTACCACATTCAATATTAACTACGGATCAACGAGCATTGTTTGTCTTATTTCGAAATCACTCCTACAATGTGTCTATTCAAGCTGATAGTTGTGGAGGAAGAAGCGTGAAGACTTATATTGAAGTATCAGTTGAAAAGCATCTTAAAGGTTAGGTAATAGTTAACATTCATTTCTGCTGAATATAAGTGATGTTTGAATTACAATAAACAAAGATTATTCTATACCTATGTACAATTTACAATATTAATCATGTGCCGTTAAATTCGCTACAAAAATCTTATTTATATTTTACAGAAACTGTATTTTGTCCCACACCTTCACCTTCCATTGGACAGCTACTCAACTACTCCAGTACATCATATGATTCTATTATAGAGTATGATTGTATGGACGGATATCTACCTCAACTTCTTTTTTCAGCTCGTTGTAATATCATGGGGAGGTGGGAACCCGATCCGGCTAATCATAGCTGTAATATAGCACAAGCACATGGTAATATTATTATTAATGCTGTAGCAGCATTTGAATAGACTACCTTAGCTATTACCCAGGAATTTATTAGTAGATGCAGTTAAATTTCCAACTAGCTATAAATCACTTTATGGAATTTTAAAATGTTATTTTTTCAGAAAAGTATTTATTTACATATTAGGCACAGTATAACTACCATAACTTGGTAGGTTTGGTATGAATGTTAACTAAGATCCAGTATATTGTACTACAAACTTAGTATTTATTATTATTTATCTTAATTAAATTTGTTCTCTTTGTTAGATATCAATCCAGAAAGCACTTCTAGAGAGTATTTTAAAACCACAACTCGAACCAGAAGAATTAATGAAACTATCAATACTGCACCAGATGGTACCTCAAATGTTACTTTCTACAAGAGTCATGTATTCATAGCAGTACTTTCAGCTTCATCATTAACCGCTGTAGGAGTTATAGTAATTATAATAGTACCAATAATAACAATAATACAAAAAAGAGTTAAAAGAAAGAAGAGAAGATCACTATTTAATGCCACAAATTTACAGGCAGTTTCAAAGAGCATTGAAGATTACAAATATGATCTACCAGGTGAAGTTGAAGTAGGACTCCCTCACATAATTATACAGAACGACACGTATGAATTAACAAAGAAAGAAAGTGTTGAAAATATTTATGAAACCCTTAATTGAACTTCTACTCATTGTGATCATGATTGTGTTCAAGTGATAATGTACGTTATATCTGCTTTTAGTATTAATTTTTGTCTCACATTTTACAACAGCTAGAATTTTTGAGTAAAAGTTTGATTTACTCACATTTTTTTTCACTTTAATTTATACTTGCTTTTGATATTTGTTGTTACTTGAATTAAAACTTAGACCATTGGATTTAGTTGGACTTGTGTGCACAAACACACAAAAATGATCTGAAACGTCTGGTATAAAAATCAGAATGCATTAGACGCTCTTAGACTATGCAAGTAACATTCAAGATTAAAAACGAAGCAAATAATGAAAACAACAACAACAAAAACAACAACCAAAAGCTACAATAACAACATCAGATCAACAGATCAACAGAAGTCAGACTATATATGGAGATAAGGGGATCTGAGCAATCACTACTGAATTTTCCTTACTTAACACAGACTACTATCGTTTCTCCTTTTATTCTTTCATTAGCTGTATCATAACTAGTTAAACCATTAAAATGCATACTGAAGGCTAGGTAGAGGCTTTAATTGATGTGTCCAGGCTCCTCTTCTCCTATCAGTACTGCAAGAGTTTACTGGATGACTGCACTGGTTCTCCCTGTTATTCTTTAAAAAAATATATCATGAAAATGAAAGACAGCCAAGTTTATTATAACATTTAACAAAAAACATAATAAAAGTATTAATGAAGGCAACAAAGTTGTTTTCAGGAGTCAGAAAACATGAAAAATACATAGTATAAGAAATAATGAATGTTACGGAAACTTTGCGATGTGTGCAGCTGTTATTTTTGTTATTTTTGGTAGCTTTTGTGTGTAGATTCATTTCAGATATTTTAAAAACAATACCCAGGAACTAGATTTCACTCTTACTTTATTACTAAATATTAGCAATGTACTTGAACCAAACAGTTTGAGCTATGCTGTTATTTTACCAATAGAGATAGAAATACCTTTAAAAAATCTACCTCACTTATATTAAATTATATCTTAGCTAATATTCACAAATTTAATGTGTAATAGCAAGTGAAAATCTAAGTGAGCTTATTAGGTCTACTTCAGATGTTCAGGCCAGCCCTCACTATAGTGGTTGCCAAGTTTCTAGAGCTGGACTCTTCCTTGTTTGTATGTTTCTGACTCCCTAAGTTTTGTCTGACTCCTTTTAACACTCTATACACCCCACTGTTTGTGTCTCCCTCTATATTGATTTAGTTACACCTCTTATTCAATAACTAATTATCACCTCCCCCTTTTAGTATCATTTTTTCATATCTCTGTATACCCTCCAGTTTTCATCAGTCTTGCAAGAAGTTGAAATAACTAGTTTCTGAAGTCTAATCTAGCCACTGCTTGCTACTATTCCTGTAGTGGGGTCAAACGTGAGGGCCTTACAACCCCTCTCCATAGCGTTTGCCACCCCATCAGAAGCTTTCAAGCACAAGCAGTACCAAAAAATTTACACTACTGGAAGGTTTGTTGTGTGTTATGACTTGTAATGAGTGCTTCAGCTTCATTTTCAGCAATAATCGCCATATTGATACAGCAAGAATAAAGTATACCAATATTAGCTATAGTAGATATATTTTGAGTGGTTCTTAGTTAGCATTATTATACATAGCACTTTAAAGAGCTTCAATATGCATAAAATCGAAAGCTCATGGTAGACATGTTAAAAAGGGAGTGCAAAATAGTACAGAATGGTGAGGTATAGGACCATAGGCCTATCACATGGTGAAGCAGTCAGGTGATAACCTCTCCCTGATTCTCATAAAACCACACCCACTATTTGTACCTTCCAGTTGTAGTCTAACATTAATGTGAGAGTATCAATTAAAACCTGTTTATGCCTCATCCATGACAATTTTACTGCTAGGACCCTGGAGTCCACATAGTAAATTGTTTCTTGAATAAGATTGTCAACATAATATTAATTTACTTTTAAAATAATCATTACATAAAAATATTAACAGCAGTTGATCTAACAGCACATTCCACATTCCGTTTTGCGCAGGTGTTTGTTTTTTCAAAATAATTTTGTCAACAGAATACAACTGTTTGTAAAAAATGGTAAAACAGCTATCAATATTTTCTCTTAGTATCTGTTGTTCACTACAACTTTCCATGAAGGAGGATAACACACTAAAACTCTATCCCTATTCTACGTTTCATGCAATTTATATTGTACCTCATTTACAGGCAACCCATGTAGTACATCTAGAATTTCTACCCAGAGAGTTATGATTCAAAACTGTGAATCAGGCTAACCTTCAGTTTCTCATGCTTGAATGAATGGCCCCATATCAGTAGCCTACAGGGCCTTTGGTTAGTGTTGATGAATTACTTTGTTTGTGCTCCCATAGTAACTCTGACCATAAATAAACCAGTAATATCACATAGGCTCACTTGGCAATTTGGTAAGACTTTTTCAAACTGCAAATTCTTCCTTATAGTGAAACTAAACATGTGGCATTTCACTTGATCAGTTAAACAAAAGAGCTAATGAATTCATATATATATATTAGCTATATATATTATATACAATAATATATGTATATATACTATTATAAAACACACATAGGGTTTTTACTAGGGAAGCTGACCTTCAGTTACCCTTTGTTGATCACAGGCCTACATGAAACTGACATTGTTAGTGCTTGCAGGAGATGAAAAGGTGAAGGCTCTGCAAGGAAGGGTGCTGAGAGGTGGGCAATTTCATTCAAACTAGTATTTGTATTTACACCCCCTCTGCTTCACCCCACCCTTAATTTTGACATTTACTAGTAGTACACACTGGAGCCATGTCCTCTGGCTATATGTCTGCACCTTTATTACATTCTTCAACATTCATAAAGAAGTACTGATGAATCGAATTTTAACTTACACTAAAAAGTGAAAGACTTTTTTTACCATAAAAAGACAAAAATATTTTAGGTAGGCTAGCTACTTCAAATATTTATTATTTTCTGTGGATTATTTTTCTTTTGATTATTATTGACCTGAGTTAATGACTATTAGCTAGTTAACTCTAATGTTCACAACTACAAAGTTTCTTTTTCTTTTTTTTTTGTTTTGTTCGAGGGTGGAAATTACGATGTCACAAATGAATCTGGATTGTTTTAGCCACTAAATGACTGTATGACTTTCTATTGAAGTCACCGTATTGTGATTGTAGACATGATTTACAGTAGGACTGTGATGACTGGTAACAGCCTCAGGATAATAAACACCACAGAGAATAGCTGTAACATTGATATCATACTAATTGATAGTGACTCCAATAATAAACTTGAGATTGCATCAACTAGTAATGTCAAACAGATAATCATCATTCATCAGAGTTTAGAGTTTATACTAAGAACAATAACTTCCTTCTTAATCACTGCTGTATGCTGAATAATATTTACTGCAACCGTGACACCGCTATGCCAACAAAGAACCAAACATACAACATCAACACTCTGTCTTTGAATCACAAATCTTCAGAGTATTTCAATGTATAATGATTACAGATGTAATGAGTCTTTACGCAAAAATGGCATGTACCTAAATGATACTATTAGTGCCTCATGAAGCATATACGGTGATCAAAATACATGAAAATATTCATTAGTAACTGTAAAAATACTGTAAATCACTAGTGTATATTTTTTGATACAACTAAATATTTGCAAAAATATTTACACACTGATTAATTTGACTTTAGTATCTTTTTAATCAAATTATACTTTGTAGAAGAAGAATGTGGGTTGTTGAACAAGAAAGATATAATAATAAGTGTCGAGTGAAAAACTGTTTGGTTTAAGTAATAATAATTGTGTTTCAGGTTTAATTAAGTATTTTCTATAATACCACAAATTAAAACTTACACATTATCTTTTTGACTATTCATTGATCCATTGACATTATTACAGTATTAACTTCGTTTAGAGATAATAAATTTAATTGATTTTGCAAGTATAGAATTTTTCCCACTTAAACTAAACTGTGTCACATTATAAAGCATTAAAATTCAATTAGCTGTACTTTAAGTTAAATTGAGATAAATTATAGACAGTGAGTGTATTCATTAAATTTAAAAACAGTATTTAACACACTGAACAAGATATAACCATTGACAGTGCTGGCAATCATTTATGTATTTGAAAGATCAGGTTAACCTCCTTATGAATATAAATTATCAATAGGAATGCATGCTTTTTTAAATCTTGAGGTAGCTATGTACATGAACCTTATTTCAATTTATATACACATACTAGCTACTTAGCTACTCCTTTGTGTTCTTAGTACAAAAATGCTGCCCCATATTTGTGATTGCAAAAAATATCCTTACTTTAATTAAGTATTGAATAATATTCCTATAATGATTCAGTCATTCTTGGCTGAAATAATTATAATAATAGAACATTTTTCTCTTTTTAACAGCCAATAAATTGTTAATTATAACTTAACCCAAATTACTAACAATTTATTGGCTGGTAAAAAGAGAAAAATTTGCTAATAATAATTTCTGTTAATAATGGCTACCAAAGTAATTTGAAAACACAATTGAAAATGAAATAAACTTGATAATGTAGCAACACATCATAATATTGCTTGTTTGTCACACTGGCCATTTGTTAATGGCAACATGACAAAAATTACACTTTAGTTTATGCTTTAGCTGATTACAATAATCGTACAATACTATTATACATTATAAATGTGAATATCAGTCATAATAATGCTTTCAAACACAATCTCTGTTGTATAGGAACCAATTAAGCACCAAATATATTATATATACACATAATATATTTGATAATATTAATTTGATTGTACTAACTGTTTGAATTACATAACTGATACTTGAGTTTTTAGAAATGCATACAAATGGTAGAGCTCATTTGCATAATACTTTCAATTTCAAAGTTGGCTACAAACAACAGAAATATATTATTATATGTATATTGCAAACTCACATTTTAGAGAACAATCAAGCAATAGAAAACTAATGCAATTGTACAAACTATCAACTTCCCTTCTTAGATATGTTTAGTAATCAACAAATCAGCAACCACAAACTGGTGTTGTTTCTACTTATATGAATACACCTGATTATTGCATAAACCTTAGCTACTCTACATGCAGCTAATTTACACAATCTACTCGTTGCACACAGATATAGTCTTGCACAGTGAAACCCTTTACCAACTATTAACTACTGCAAGAAACTTATTCACAAAATTTGCAAGACAGCAGTATGTAGAAGTTTAGATGGGATACTTTTCAGATGCTTTTTAACATCAGTAAAGCTGCACGTACTAGCTAGCTAATTTCAAAGCTGTGGTTTCAACACAAAATGGACAAAACTTTGATATGAATTTTATTTTACTTTTAAATTAGCTAGGATGGTTAATTTAGTAGTCCAAAGACCAAACAAGAATAATATTATTGGCAAGTTTTTAATAAATTGAACAAATACGTTCTGCACATAGCAACTAATAAAATAATAAACTGTATGATTGAGGATGAATAATAGAATGACCTTAATTACAAAAACAAATTAAAGAAATAAGTCATGATACAGTGTTACTAGTATTCTTGTGGTGCAGTTTAATCTACTAGCTCATGTGTACACAGTCAGTCACTATTGAGAAGTTAAAAAAATATTGCAATATTTTGTGATTGTGGATATCTGATTATTCATGTGGGAGTTAGGAGGAAGATGGAGGTTCAAAATACTCTGAATTGTTTGCCAGTGTACTAATATGAATTTTGTCACCATTTGTGGGCTTGTCGACTGCACTTGAAGTGCTGGCATTCATTTGGGAAACGAGCGATCCTTTGCTTCTGTGGTTCTGAAGATATTGATGCTGGTGTAGATGTCTGTTTGGATGAATTTGATGCTGTCCTGTACTGTATACATTCCCACCAGTTCCATTCCCCACTAAAGATGGACGACGCAGGCTTGTTGATGAGGCTCGACTCCCGATGACAGATGGTTTCCGGCTATTGGCACTGCTGCTGTAACCGGTGTCTGCATTGGATGGTGTATAATATGAAGCACTAGATTCAGAATTGTGAGCATGCTCAGTTGGCGAATTTCTTCTTGTGATAGCACTTGTGGCTGACAACGGTATGGCATTACGGTTTAAAGATGTAGCAGGTTGAGTGATTCCCGGAGTATCCAAATCATGGAAGTCATTTTTTTGGTCGCTGCTGTGAATTGAAGCTGTAGCTAGCGAACTGATAGATACGTTATTCGGTGATCTTGTGGTCAAGTTTGTAGAGCTGTTGTCATCACAAGGTGATACCAGAATGGTCCTATCAGTTTCTGGTTGGGAATACTTCTCGGGAGTCCTGCATAAACTGGTGCTTCTGTTTTGTTTACTGAGAGGCAACTTCTTTGACTTTTTTCTTTTCATGCTATAGTACATAAGCAAGCCAGCGATAGCCATTAAAGCAATTAAAGCCAATAATGCTCCAACAACCCCTGCTGGAATAAGAATCTTTATCTCCGTCTCAGCTTGTATGGTAAAGGGTGTTGAGGACAGGGTACCCTCAAAGATGGTGCTAGTATGCTGACGAAAGTTGTCTAGAGTGGTAGTATGGGGAATGTCCGTGGTAGAGGATGGTGGGTGTGGCTGGGACGTGATTGGCATACACAGACTTCGACCGGGGTCTGGGACTGATATAGACCTTTTGTATATAACACAAAACTGGTAAAAAAAAAACTTTGCCTTAGTTTTATACTTGTGACTGAGGATTATATAGTAAAGAATTGTATTAGAATAATTAGAAAAACTTCAAACCGTAGTATAAGCCAGTGAAAATCTTCCTTCATGATGTTCACTGTATGAATTATTATAATTATTTATGATTCATTGAATTACAGAATTGCACATGACCAGATATGCAATGTCAACTGGTTTAGGCATTAATGGTATTCATTGTCCATAAAAAATTCATAGTGGGCATACTGCCAGCACCACTCCTGTACCCCACCGGGATCTATGAATATCATTATGAGATATTGTTCCTGGACAGGCATCAAAACAAATCAAACTCACACTGTACCACAAAATCCAATCTAGTGTGTCAATACCCTGAGGACAAAGATCTGTGGAGGGGGTACTTATGTCAATGACTATTGACAATTACTGCTATACTGTTCAATGAGCCACATCTTGTTTACAATTATATAATGCCCCCCTGGGAAGTCACTTGTGAAGGTGGCAACTACCCATTATGTCTAGCTAAAGGAAGTAATGTGTATGCCCATGCGTTGTGAACGTACAGGTTGCATGTCTCCACACATGTTCTCATGAACGTGTAGCCTCTGCACATGACACATTCATCAGGTAAGGTCCCCCAGCATCCATGTTCTTCCACACACTCCCCGTGACAAATCACTGCAGTAGAATAAATAGTTCCAATCAGAAAGGAAAACAAATAATTACTTTGAAATCTCTCTAACTTATAGCATACTCGAATGATTAAATATAGTACTATATTTCACACATACCAGAACAAATATATCCAAGTCCGCCAGTGCGACTTAAAGTACTGTTCACCAGGTAGTCTTCAATTGAAATAGAGTCCACCAAACAGAGCTGTGGGTTGTCAAGAATTCTAAGACCACCATTCTCGATACTCTTCAATGATGCCAAGTTTAATGTAAGTAAGTGAGGATTATTCTGGATGATCAAGGTGTAATCTTGAACATTGAATAGGCGTATCGTTTCCATTCCGTGAATTCTTTCTAAATTTCTTAGAAACCTCAAGTTTGTCAAATATGAGTGATTCAATTTCTCTATGACTAGGTAGCCATCTATTTCTGTTACATTTATCAGGTTGTAGAGCTTCTCATTAAATTGAGATGGTGCAGAAAAGCTGGAAAGTAGGAGATGCCATTGATAACTTGCATATTGAAGCACACATTCTATTTAACTTACTTGCTCAGGGAATTCTCATTGATGATTAAATTTCCTCTGATGTGAGTGCACTCACTGAATCTATCTATGTTGTGGGAATTGAGGTAGTCTCTGGTTCCAGGACAATCTAAACAGCACACCAAAGTAAACCATACGTTACTAGATAATTTTGCCAACGTAAATTTCTCTAGCTACTTAGTTAGCCTTCTGGATTACAAAATTGCTACTTACCCTTGGAGTAAGCTCCAGGAAAACCAAAAATGACGATTGCAATTAATAAAGTTTTCCAGTCTAACATCTTGAAATGTGGCCAATAAGTCGCGGACGTGGCTTACATACTCGTGGCAGCCCCACCCCTTAAAGTATGCAGAGTCAGGAAATTCCCTTTGAAAAGTGATTTGCTTGCAACGACCTTTTACCTTACCTCTGTGGGATGATATTCAACGTTTTTGCGAAGCCAACACCGCAAGTTTTCTTGCGTGGTGGGTCGCAAAGCTAAAGAATAACTTGGGTAAAACTACTCGAGTTTGTTGATTCGAATTTACAGAATCCTTCAAGCAATGAGCATGTCCCCCTACATTGTAGCAACTATAGCTATGTTGAGAAAGTTTTGAAAACACTACAGCAAACTCTAATATTCTAACTAAATATTATAGTTTTGCAGGCTACCACAAGAATAAGGAGGATTTACTATATATTTTTTTTAACTCATGAGAGACATCACCTTGTATATGAGCACATGAAATGGAAAGTTCAAGTAGTAGGAGAAGCACTAATGATGTTGTGCAGTTCACGTATACACACAGTCTCATGTATACAGCCAGAACCTTTACTTCCCAGCGTAGCTGTAGGTAAAGGGTCTGGCTACACAAGACTATAAAACATAAGCATGTTTTTCAGCTATGGTATATGCTATCAACTAAAGTACTGGGTGGGAAGATATTAAAATGGCAACTGACCTTCAATACCCTGAATTTTGGAGTATGAATAACACTTTTATATATTTTATGAGTCATGTTCAGTCTTTTGTCTTTCCTTTCCTTTATTTCTTACTTTTTCTTCTTTTTTCTTCTTTTTTTTTCAATTTTTTTTTTGATAGGAACCATTAGTATCCAATATTTGTGTAGGTTGGTAGCTACGCTACATTCAGTAATTTTAGTGTTTAACAATAGAAATACCACCACTTCCCTCCTTTATTGTAACACGGTTTGTGAATGTTTTCAAACATTCAAACAATGGCAAGTGCAAGCTACAGCATCACCACATTATTTCAACTGAGTAAAGAGAAATTTTATATTAGGTGAAGGCTAAATCCTCATATCTAAAAGGCAGTTGGTATGGATAGCAAGTCTGAAGTAGTAGATGTAGCAAAGAGATGTACCACCATTGTTAGGAGTTTCGTCAGGCATAGATTTGAAGGTAACTTGAAGGAAGCCACCGAAGAGCTTCTAAGACTCAAAGAAGATGGAGAAAGGTTTGCGATGATGATTGATAAGTTTTTATTTGACCAGGAAGTGCTTGAGAGCTACTTCATAACTAAAGAAGCTGACAGCAAAAGAAATATTTTAGAGAATTTGCATGAGTATGTAAAGATAAAAGAGAATCAAGTTTCTATGTATGGAGTTCTGGAACGAAACGTTGTGCTAATGAAAATGTATCATATAAAAATGGACATTGCCTCAGACAAGTTGACGAGATTCCAGAATGATTTGAAAACACAGGCCAAGGATCTCAAAGTTCGGACCATGCCTGCAGCTAAGAAAGGAAATTCTGCCAATATTGATCATCCAAGCAACCAAAACTTCATCACAGTCGATGTTCTAAATGAGGCTGTAGAAACCAATCGGAAAGATTTTGAAGAGTTTGGAGAAAAAGTTTCCGCTGTCCAGCTGGACATCAAGAAACAGACAAACAGAATACAAGCAATACAGGACCAACTTGAAGCACTGAAAATGGAAAAGTTGGCATACCATAAAAAGCTTACGGCAATTCAAGACAAAGTCACCTTTCTGGAACAAGCAGTTGACTTCTGGTCTCTTACAAGTCTTATTACAAGTGACGAATCCAAAATGAATGAATTGAGTACCATCCTCTTCAGGAAAGCAACTGAAAAAAGCAGAGCCGTAATATTCAGTGGGGCTACCAAGAAACTTGCCCACACTTTCATAGAAGCATGGGATTCAGAGCTCATTCAAGCAGAAAGGGGTTATTCTCACATTCTCAACTTCACCTTTACCTGCGCAAAATGCGGCAGACTGAGCGACTCCAATCCCAGACTGTCTGGGTCTGCTCTCACCTGTGCTTTATGCCATGAATATATTCAGAAGTCTCCAATAGGACAATTTAAAAAAGTTTGATCTGTTTATTTTTTTGACAAAAATACGAATATTGTTAAATATTTTACTAAGTTGTTAAATTTTTATTAATGATTTCTGGCTATCATATATCTATGTGCTATAATTGTTAAATATTTACGATCTGGTTACGATGTATGTGCAGTATATATCATAATCATAATGTATCGTAGTGTTAACCTCATATCTTTGTGCTACTGCATTCTTACTTTGCAATACGTCAAGCGCCACTATGTGGCGGGGTACTTGCTAGTATCTCTTATATTAATTATGCATTTTATTGAAGTTTGTTTTATTTCGTTACATATGACTAGCTAAGCTGACACTACTTGTGTTATTAACTTAATCTAAATGTTTAATTATGCTACTTACTTCAGGTTACGACTTTTACTGAAGCCGCTGCCTGATGAGTAACACAAACAATGTCATCAGGTTTGAGTGAGTCATCTGTTTGATTTCCTTCTTTCAATGTGTACATAACTAGTATTTTCCTGATGCCTTAAATAAACTGCTAGATTTATAATAATACACTACTTCAACTACCATTGGTTATCTGAATTATTATTTCTACTTTGGAATGGAGTCTGAAGTGGTAGCTATAGGAAAAAGATGCATGTCTGGTTTGAAGTCGATCCTTGAGTTCATGCTGAAGGGAAAGACAGATGTTGCCGTACAAAATCTTTTACTTTTAAAAACAGATGGAATTGCATTTGCAGAGAAGATTCAAGAAATCTTGAACTATAAAGAGGAACTTCAGTACTCAGTTGCCAGAACCGAAATCAACAGTAAAAGAAATATATCTAACTGTACTCACCATTTGCTAGCCTTGATGGAGAAGCAAGTTAAAGTGCTCTCAGATTTGGAACGCAACACCGTCTTATTCTTTCACTTCAAATCTAAGTTGGAAAAGTCTGAAGATGAATTGGCTATTGCAAGTCAAGCAACAAAAATATTTTCGAAAGATAGTACTCTCTTAAGAAAGGGAACTATCAAAGACCCAAAATTGGTTCGCACGACAAGTGATGATGAAGTCAAAGATGAGCTGTTCAGAAAGGAAACTAAGATACGGAGTGTAGTAGAACATAATAAGCTCCAATGTAGAGCAGCTGGAGCAGTTCTGGATGGCTTTCAGAAGAAGCTAAAAGAAAATGGTGGAAAAATTACTGAATTGAAAGAAAAATTGGGAGATCTCCAGAGAGAACAAAGTTCCATGAGCAGAAAAGTGCTCAAAGTGAAAAAAAACGTTGTATTTCTCTCGAATATTTCTGAATTTTGGTCTCTGGTGCACCGTTTATCGAACGATAGTGCTGACAATCTAGAAGTAGCCAGAATGTTGGCTGATAAAGCTGGTGAAAAAGTAGTTTCAGCATCAGCACGAGCCACCAGAATGTTGGCCTCCACTCTGGCTGAAGCAATGGAGTCAGAAATAATCCAGGCAGAAAAAGGATTTTCTCACGCGTTCTCTTTTGGTTTCCTCTGCGATGGATGCAACTCAATCAGCAAGACTTCTCCTCACGTAAATGGATGCATGCTTCTCTGCAAGGACTGCCATGGCTCTATGAATGTTATAAAAAATTAGTACACTGATCTGTAGTTAGTGGTTTGATATGAACAGAATATAATTTTTGAGCTAGCCTGTGTAATAATTCAAGTGACAAGCACATTGTGATTTATATAAGACACTGCAAGTTTTTTTTTGTCCCATGTAATTAGAAGAAATAAATAGAGATGTATACATAGAGATTTTACCAAGTGCAGGAACTATTGCACTTTCGACTCAAATTAGCTAGTCCTCGAAAAACTCACCCAAATATGACAATTTGAAACATTCCAAGCACCTTATATGAAGTAGCATCTTGTGATTAAAAGCGGCGTGATCATTTTGTAGGTTAGTTCAGAGTTTTTGTCACACCTGGTCACAAAGTAATTTAAAATGATAATTTACTCACCTAAATAAAGTGCATACAAACATGTGCAAGGATTATTAATGCGGCATTTCAAAAATTGCAACTCCCATCTTAGTTTGTGTAGAACTACAGCATGGAAGATTATTAGAGTAAGGTCCTTCACTAAGGATATTATTGCTTATGGATTCAATGAGTGAAGTTAATAAATAGTGATGCTCATATAACGCATTTCCTTTCAAAATTAGGTACAGCATCATAACTGCTCCGTGTATCACAAATAAAGCTGTAATCCCCTCGATGCATGTGTTCAGTACAAAACACAATAAATAGTTTACAAATTGAATCTCTTTCAAAGAAGGCGGTATGGTCAATTTGAGTTTTGTTACAGGTAGAACTATAGAAATGAACCAATCAACAAGTCATTGCTTGGCAAAGGCTGTAGATAAAAAATAATTGATGACTGCATATAAAACTCATCATTAAAATTAAAGATACATATATTTATACCACTACAATGACATGCTCTTTGTTCAAGCTTGGCAATTGTTGTTACAGAATCTAATACAGTGAAATCTAACACTTCCTAGCAATGACACTCTATCTGAACAGATTTTGCACTATAACTGGGGTAAATATGTAGCTAGCTAGAAGTACTACTATTACTATGCCACGTACAAACAACGCTCTTGGTGGCATAACTTGCTAAAAAATTGATCATTTTTGATGAAATGATTTGACTGAAGACCACTTACCATTGTGTTAGAAAAGCTACATGAAACTTTTAATTGTGGTGTCTAGTGTATGCAATAAGCAATGGTGAGCCAGAGAAATGCTTCAAGATTAACATGACGTTATGATTTATAGCTACCACGAATCAGCAGTAATAGAAGAATCGTCTCTAGCTAATACGACCCAGTCAATCTCGCACAGCTGCAAGGGAAAGGGTGCAAACAAACAAACAACGAAACTTTGAGAATATTGAGCAAGCGGTAAGGCGTACTAAGGGTTGCGGGTTGCATTCACGAGTAAGAGTATTTAATTATGACGACCATTACCCGAGACATCCAATGGTGACGATTAGTACCTTGTACCGTAGCGATTTCGGACAGTTGTAGCAGATCAGCAAAAACTTGAATTTAAAGGTTCCACCGTCTTTTATCGTGTCGAGCCATGTTCCTCACTAGATCTGAGTACGATAGGTGAGCTGCTAATAGTACAATAACTGTGACTAATTTTTATTTTATTGGTTTGATGGGCATTGTTTGGAGTTTTGCTTTGGAGTTACGAGTATAGCAATTTTAGTTATGACGACTTATTATTGTGAATATATAGTCAACAAGCAAGCTACACCTGTGTAGCTATGGTCTGAGCTTATTAGTGTTGGGCTATATATAGTTCACCTGACATTTATTGTGGTAGGTCATGTTTGTAACAAAAAAAGTGAACTTTATTCATGTTATAATTTATAGTTTTGAAGGACAGTTGTACTCCATATAAGTCCAACCACCTCCAGTAGCTAGATATATGGAATGACCGGTACCAGATATGGGGTGAAGTACTTTAGTACTCGTGCTTAAGCACACATAAGTACAGGTCATAAAGTACTCAAAAAGTACTCAGATCCTTTTGGTAAATTGAGTAAAAATACTCGTACTGTATTTAAGCACTTTCCATTTTTACCTATGCTTCTAAGTACTTTTGAAGTACTTTGAAGTACTTCTAACTAGACCCATAATGCATAATTACTTTATTCAGCGAGCAGTCACATGATGCTACAAGTACGAATAATGTCATCAGCTTCTTACCAGGTTTAAGATATCAAGTGGCCTCCATTTGTATTCTGAATGACAGACGGAGGGAAACAAATATTTTACCTTATTCGACAAAAAGAATCAATTAGTTGACTTTAGAAAGTTTTCTCTCCTGACATCTCTTCCAATAGGTCAATGAAGTGCATACTGCAGTTTAGCCCAGTTTCAAAAACTAATCATAATATACTTTATGTACTTCAGTTTGTACTTAAGTACAAGACTAACGAACTTGTACTTATTCAAAACACAGTGCGAACTTGAGGTATTTGTACTCGTACCCACTCATTACTAATTTACAAGTACTCGTAAATACCCAAATACTTTTCAAAGTACTTCACCCCATGGTTGCCCTGTACCTCATGTAACTGGCTGGAAACCTACATACTCTGTTCGTACATGTGTTGAATAGAGAAGTATCTGTGTCTTAGAGACTGAATTGGGCCACTACTTATGTGTAGCTATGCTTATGTAATACACTGAATTTTTTTTTTTAAACAATTTACTAGTTGTGTATCAAAAGTTGTCATCTAGTCATCTTTCCCCTTTTTTCCCCACCTTTTTCTACCGTTGTTTTGATGGAGGTTGCTACAGTCGATGCTGAAATGTTTGTAATTACCCCCATTCTATTTCTTGATTGTCTTGCAGTTACTCTTGTATCTGCTGGTGTCATCCTGCACTACTGAAGTTGACTATGCAATGCATGTTAACCTATGGGGTGTTAGAGACAACTTAAGTTGAGGGGAAAGAATTAGATTAAATCAAACAGAATAAATAAATACAATGCCTCACTAGACTCACTGAATGATTTTGTATCATTTTATCTTTACTTACCTCATGCAGACGAGCTATTTATTTATTTATTACTTTGTAAGAGGTGACATAGACTGGGTGTAGTTCTGGTAAATAATGAGCAAGTATAGCTGAGCAAGACAAAGAGTGCACTTCATAAATATATGGTGTTGATCATTTTAGTAGTAAATGTGATGGAGCAATCATTTTTATAAAGACTTGTGGGTAAAGACTGTTATGTCTCGTGTATACCATTTAAATGGCAATAAGCAGCTGCTCACAAATATGATTATAAATGTACATAACTACATTTATTAGGCTTGCTTACTCATCAGGTGTGTGGAAGTTGGGAAGTTTTCTTTTTTAACGACCCTTTACCTAATACAAGTTTTTGTTGTTTTTTGTTTTTTTGCAAACTTTACCTTTACTAACTTATTCAATTCAAAAGTCTCTCTCTTATGTAGTTGTAATTTGGGTTGATGAATTTCCCAACAGAACGAGTAGAAAGTTTACATCACATATACATACCTGGGAAGGACAAACAACAGAAGTTGTTATAGGAAGCACAGCCCCGAGTTTGGACATCGGAGTTGGTGTCAATGGGAATTGTGTTTTAGGGGGTGGGGTTGTTTTGCAGCTGTATATTGAATGCGTAATTTTTTTTTTCTGCAGAGGTGTGAACACCTTTTCCCCTGAGGGCAGACTGTTCCAAGTGGAATATGCCATTGAAGCCATCAAGGTAAGTCTTCCTAACATGACACGTCACTCGGGCAATAGTAGCACGTGCAGGCATAAAAGCATTACTTGGACACACCTTCTTATGAAACCAATGATGTAATTGCATTGCATGGGCTTATGCTAAAATGGTCATTTTGGCAATTGGAAAATTAAAATTACTAGTGATAACAAGTAAGGTGTGTCAATTCAATGCCCCTCTCCCTTTCCCTTCTGTGTCCTAAACTGTAAGGGCCTATGACAGTAATTAATTTCCCCCTCTAAATAATGCCCACTCCAGTGATTTTCTATTAACAGCTCACCATCAATATGTTGCTCCGCATGTGTTTAAAGTTATTCGTGAGTCCATTGTTAATCTGCTGTGGTCTGAAATCCTATGAATTTGTGTACATGTGACTGGTTTTGGGAAAATTGGCCTAAGTATGGCATGTAATGTTTTTTATTTATTTATTTTTTCTATCAGTAGGTACAGTAGCACAGGGCCCTAGGATGGCGTCCTCTAAATATAGAAGATGTAGCACAAGCTGTTCTCGTGCATGAGTTTTAGATCTCGCCGGAGCATACAACTACCTCAAACTAGAGCTAACTGGTATTTATCCAGTTTGGCCATAATTTACTTCAGAGAAAAAAAATCGACCTGTAGGGTTTACTTGTGGATTCTGAAAATATATTATTCGCCACATTTAGGCTAATTTTCCCTAATTTGGTCACATGTTATAAAAAAAACAATTCTTTCAGTCAGACTTTGAGCATTTGTTATACAAACTTAGTTAATTGTCCTCTTAAAGTGGTAATTGATTGCTTCAAGTTAGTATATGAAGTTATTTAACATTACTAGCACCCCAGTAGGTTGCTATGTATGTATGGTGTTGGCTAAATTTACGTCTTTACACATCTGCCGCTAGGAAAGCTAGCTTGGAAGCAAGTGCAACATTTCTTTAGTGAATTGCGTATTATTAAAACAAAAAACAAACAACAAAAAAACAACCAGTACATTTCCACTTGCTAATAATACTGCTATTTGTTTAGTTGGGATCCACGGCAGTGGGCGTGTGTACGTCAGAGGGTGTGGTCTTGGCAGTGGAGAAGAGAGTGACGTCGACTCTGATGGAGGCCAGCAGCATTGAGAAGATCCTGGAAATAGACAACCATATTGGTAAGTACAGTAGGGACTAAATGAAGTTCCAGATTCCGTTCTGTTGTATGGCCGTATTTAAGTAGTTATTTTACTGTAGTTTTTACCATTGTGTTCCGTACCGTTTTGACTAATGGCCAACACCGTTTACTAAAACGGTAAAAGACGGTAGTTACCGTCGATTCACTGATATTTTCTAGCTAAAAACTCTTCCGTATCAGCAAGCTAAGGTCTTGTATCACCCGTTAAACGCTCTGGGGACAGTGCAACAAAGCTCGTACAAAAAGTTAACTTGCTTCTATAAAGCAGCTGACTGAAGTTCCGACGGGCACACAGCTATAATGAGGTCTTCTGCACTTCATAAGTCTTCTGTGAGCTACTGATGGACTTCCAGTAGTAAAAAATGATGCTCTGCGGTGGTCGAGCTAACAATTCTCCGCAAAACAACTTTGAATTGGACGGCTTCATTTTTTTTTTACCCAAAAAGCTCTGCCACACATACAAACACAGATAACATATTAGTCACTCTAAGACTCACGGAACCTTATTTTTCAATATGGACAAAAAAAAATTCACCCTCATTTGGGCAGATTTTTCCAAAAATAGTCACACGTAATAAATACAATACATATGAAAATATATAAATGTATACAGTAACAGGACAGAGTAAAGATAGACCCTACGTATCTAATACACAGCCTAATGTACAGTAGGAGGAAAATAAAGTTCCGAATTCTGTTCCATAGAACAGCCGTCACACAATAAAATAAAAAACGGGGGAGGGGAATGGTACGCCTTTTGGTAACAAATGGCTGTTCTGTTCAACTGCATTACCGTTTTAATCATTCTCATTTGCCGCATGCCTCGCTCAAAGAAATATAAAAAAATTGTTTATCCAATAAAACTTTCCATTTTTTTGTTTACAGGCTCCTGAGTGCCTATTGTAGTTCTTGTAGCCATTGGGGATAATCTGTACTTTATTTAATCTTACGCCAAAACAGTAAATATTAAACTTACCTTTGCTGCATTGATGAATATTTCCAGAATGAGTCACACACATGTCACATGTGTTTATATGACCCACTATCACACTCTATCCTATGTGTCTGTCCTATCCCGCTGTCCCATGTAGGACAGGTGGGATAGTCCTATGGAATCCCATGTGTTCCACTGACACACTCTATCGGATAGTCCTATGGAATCCCATGTGTCCCACTGACACACTCTATCCTATGTGTCTGTCATGTGTCTGTCCTATCCTGCTGTCCCATGTACAGTAGGAGACACAGAAAAATTCCGAATTCCGTTCCGTAGAACGGCCGTTGCACGATTAAAAAACGGGGGAAAAACGGTACGCCGTTTGTTAAAAAACGGCCGTTCCGTTCGACCGCGTTACCGTTTTAATCTTTCTCGTTCACTGTATGTCTCGCTATATATAAAAAATCGTTTATCCAATAAAACGTTCCGATTTTTTGTTTATAGGCTCCAGAGGCGGAGCTTTTCGGGTTAAAAAAAAATGAAGCCGTCCTATTCGAAGTTGTCTCGCGGAGAATTGTTAGTTCGACCACCGCACAGTATCGACGTTTTCTCGAAGTTAGGGCCTTCTCCGGCTTAGATTTTTTACTACTGGAGGTCCATCAGTAGCTAACAGAAGATCTACGAAGTGCGGACCTCGTTATAGCTTTGTGCCCATCGGAATTTCGGTCTGCAACTTTATTGAAGCAAGTTAAAATTTTGTACGAGCTTTTTTTCACTATCCCCGTAGCGTTTAATGGTCGATATAAGGCCTTAGCTTGCTGATATCGCTATAGAAGAGTTTCTAGCTAGAAAATATCTGTGAATTGACGGAAATGCTTCACCGTTTTAGTAAACGGTGTTGGCCGTTTAGTCAAAACCAGGGTTTATTTCAGGGGGGGGCAAGGGGGGGCTTTCGCCCCCCCTTGGGTTTGTTTTGCCCCCCCTTGGAGTATGAGTGTATAGTTATGAAATCAAAATTGGAGAAATCACTGAATCAGTATTGATTTGTGAGAAAGACAAAATACAGGTTAATTAATTATACTGATATTCTTCTATGTTTTCTGTTCCAAACATCAATAATTTGTTCTAATTCATTGTCAGACAATTGTTCAGGAGATTCTGAAGATATCCTCATTAAATGTGACAGGCTAAATTCAGACAGCCTGTTTCGTAGCCGGGACTTGATATTTTTCATATGTGAAAAGCTTCTCTCTACAGATGCTGTAGTAACAGGCATTGTTAGACAGATACTTGCAAGTGTCTTAAGGTTTGGGTACATAGCACCCATCAGTTCTGTGGTTTTTAATTCTTGCAACTGATTTAGAATGGTTGTTTTGAGCAAGATAGCGTCCGTAATTTTTCCATTCTGTGATTGCTTCATCAGACACAATGGCTTCTTTGTCACATTCTAAACCAGCTAAGGTGATAGCATTCTTTGCTACTCCAAAGTGGGCAATCAATTTGTTCAGAAAAGCTTCACCGTAGGTTTTAATGTCAGGTGAGGTAACACTGGGTACTTTCTTTGGATCAAGAATAGAAAAGGCTGAAACAATGTCCTGTGAGACAAATCTACTTGAAATATTGGCTTTAAGATTCGACACAAAAGGTTTGCCAGTTGATCGAAGGAATGCAAGTGCATCTGTAGCGGATACATTGACTTCAAATAGTTGATAATTCTTCACGAGCGTCTTGAAGTTGTAAAATCCAGTTGGCTGCAGGTTCCATCGCTTCATCGAGAACGTGCAATGTATTATCAACCAAAGTAGCGATGACAGAAAGATCAAGACACACAGATTGCAGTACTCTACTCAGTCCTGCAGTCTGTGGTAGAACTTCGTCAAGCAGAAAAATGGCATAAATAATAGATGGCTTAGATAGTATTTTAACCTAAATTGATGCGTATTAAACAAATAACAATGGGACAGTAGTTAAAGAATGGGGGAAATGTTGTAGGCAAAAAAAATAGACAATGTTAGGCATTGAAATAAGATTAACTTGGTATTGTTGCTGTGCTGTAGTAAAATCTGAGCACCCCTTAGTCAAAATACATCAAAGTTGACATTACAAATGAATATAATAATTAATAATTGCCCCCCCTTCAAGTCAAAGCCACGCCCATTTGCCCCCCCCTTGGGAAAAACTCTGAAATAAACCCTGAAAACGGTACGGAACGCAACGATAAAAACTACGGTAAAAAAACTACCGTTTTACGGCTGTACTACGGAACGGAATACGGAACTTTTTTTTTGTCTCCTACTGTAGGGCAGGTGGGATAGTCCTATGGAATCCCATGTGTCCCACTAACACACTCTATCCTATTGTCTGTCCTACCCCACTGTCCCATGCTCGGCTGGGGTGGATTAGCTGTTGATGTTGTGGTGGAAGTGATGGTCAGAAGGTTGGAAGGAGTTCACCACAGAAACTTACCGCGGAAACTTACCGCGGAAACATATGCAACCAGATCTGTACACTATGAACTGCAGCTTGGTGACTGCTAGCCACTCCCTCTTACATGACCAGCCTGCTCCTGCTGATATTAGTCTGGTGGCTTAGTGAAATTACCGTTTTTTGGCGGACAAAAGGATCAAATTTTGCATGAATTTTTCTTTCAACATCATAAATATTATTAGCCTAGGAGCCCCACCCAAAAATTTTAATTAAGCCCACTAATTAAAAATGGCCGCCAGAGCATTTATTGTTATTTATGCTTTAAATATTCTGTTTTTAGAAGCAATATTATTATGCAAGAATTATTGTATAGCTAGTTAACATGTTAAATTTCAAGTTTAAAACATAGATTGATAATAATTGAATATTTATGGCTGCATTAGCAACTACACAGTGGTGAGCAGCATACATTAGCTTTGGCACAATTATATCTACTGTAATCTCCTTTGCAGGCACACTTAAAAAAACTTCTGGTATGCTAAGCCAGACCAGTTCTCAACACTGCAGCAGCAATTTTTGACCAAATTCACTTGGATTTGAAATTACTTGGTGGGGTTGAGTGCAAGAAGTCCATATTCCAGCCTGGTATTTACTTACTATGTTAATGTTTAGGCTCTTACGCGAAACAATTCCTCTCTGGCCCCATCACTGAACTCAAACTGATCTCATCCTATAGCACATACTGTTAATCTTTCTATCTTTTGAAAGTGATTGCAGCTGCAAGGTACATAGCCAATGCTGCTTGCTTCCAGAAAGTGATATTTATAACTGAGGTCTAATTTCACCAGGGTTTGCACTATAAGAAACTGAAAAAGGCTGATTCCAGTTCCATAAAATGACTTTACTGCAGTTGTTGAGTTGGGGTTATGGTCAGAATTATCCAGAGCACCAACAGTGAATAATCTATCCGTAAGACAGGCCGGGGACACAACTCCTTTTTATTGTTCAGATACTGCTGCAGCTATCATACTTTCAATTTGTAAACTTTGTCATATGAAATACAAATTCACATGTGATAAGTTGTTCAATGAGTTTCTTGCTCCAAGCCATGTGGTGAACGTTTAGACCAATGTAAATGGGAGGTGGCTCAAGATCAGAGGAATGCCTTGTTTCATGGTACAAGATTCAGAAGCTTTCTTATGTGCTAAAATGACTTGACCTACAGTTAGTCATGCCTGAGTTTCACATCGCCCTTGGTCTTTCACATTGAAAATTAAAGGAATATGATATATGAGGCTTGAGGCTTATTATTCATCGTATGTTGCTATCGGCAGCAAAAGTAGAAACTTGTGGAGATTACTTTCTTCAGAAGTTTTTCACAAAAAAATGCAGTTGTTAACTTTTACTACTCTTGCTGGGTGGTCTCTCTTCGTTGTAGTCAGCCACACTCTTGTATTTATGTTTCCTTGCTTGTTCTGTTTGGAACTATTAAACTTTAAATGATGAGATTTGTGCCAAGATGCACTTGACAACAAAATCTAATGCACTTGTACTGCCACTAAAAGAAACACATGCAGGAAGGGCATCAGGTCCCTCAGCTCAGCTATGTTGCCTAAAAATCCTTCTCACCATTTTCGCAACTACTTGTACATTGGTCATCATCATGTGTCATTAATCCTGCCGACAAATGACACATCGTTTCCAATCTAACTCCATGTAATACTCCACATAGCACAGTTGCATGAACCTAGCCCGACACCAAAGGATGGTTATGTAATGGCTTAGTTTTTACTACTTCACACTTTAATGTGAGTGTTTTCCCTATAAGTGACAATTTATCACACTTGTTATTACTTTGATTCACCAAACTCCAAACAGTTGTCCGATATTATTTTTGATTGGCAGCCATCTTGCTTTACGAACGCGTTTCAAGAGGGCTCCTAGGCTAAAAATTCTTTAGTAGGCCCTAAGGAACAACCATACAAAATTTTATGCTTTTGTCCAATGGAAACTGGTAAACTTGCATAATGACCCTAAGCCACCTGACTATATACATGTGTCTGCTGCCCCCTTCCCTCCATCCACCCCCTCCATCCACCCCCTCCATTCACCCCTTCCCTCCCTCCCCCTCTCTCTGCCCCTCCCTCCCTCCCTCCACTTAAGTTACCCGTTTGAACTCAAAAAGATTTTTTACAATTTCTTCCACTGTTGAGTCCACCCTTTTCTTTTTGTTGATGAAAACTAAAAGCATCCAGATATTATTAAATCACACACATACAAACACACTCACAAACACACACACATACAAACACACACACATGCAAACACACTCACAAACACACACACATGCAAACACACTCACAAACACACACACATGCAAACACACATGCAAACACACTCACAAACACACACACATGCAAACACACTCACAAACACACACACATACAAACACACATACAAACACACTCACAAACACACACACATACAAACACACATGCAAACACACTCACAAACACACACACATGCAAACACACTCACAAACACACACACATACAAACACACATACAAACACACTCACAAACACACACACATGCAAACACACTCACAAACACACACACATGCAAACACACTCACAAACACACACACATACAAACACACATACAAACACACTCACAAACACACCCATACAAACACACATACAAACACACTCACACACTCACACACATACAAACCAACACTCACAACACACCCCATGCAACGACCACTCACAAATCACGACCACACATTCAAACACTCACCTGCAACAACCTCACAACACCCACACATGCAAACACCACAAACACACACACATACAAACAAACACTACAAACACACTCACAACACACACACATAAAACACGCATTCAACCCACTCACAAACACCCAGATGCAACCCACTCACAACCACACACATGACAAACACCATACAAACCCACTCAAAAACCCACACACATGCAACACACCTCCAAACAAAACACCCTTCAAACACAAACCTTCACAACACACACACATACAAACACACATACAACCACACCCACAACCAAAACACACACAGTACAAACACACATACAACGCCGCTCTCCATACAACACCGCATCGACACCCACTCCAACGCCCCCACAACAAAAACACCACAATTTTACAACACACATACAAACACACTTCACAAACACCAACAGCATACAAACACACATACAAACACACCAAGCACAAACACACACACATACAAACACACATACAAACCCACTCACAACCCACCCACATACAAACACCCATACAACACCTCACAAAGCCCACACCCCTACAAACCCACCTCACACCCACCCACCTCATACAAACCACACACATACAAACACCACGTACACACACACCCACATACAAAACACCTGCACAAACAACCCACCATACAACCACACTCACCCACACACACACCTACAAACACACTCACCAACACACACCACCAAGCCCAACACACTCCCAACCCCCACACAGAATACAAACACCCTCAAACACAGCACACACATCCAAACACACTCACAAACACACACACATACAAACACACTCACAAACACACACACATACAAACACACTCACAAACACACACACATACAAACACACACACATACAAACACACACACATACAAACACACTCACAAACACACACACATGCAAACACACTCACAAACACACACACATGCAAATACACTCACAAACACACACACATGCAAACACACTCACAAACACACACACATGCAAATACACAAGAAAAGTCCTGCTACTGTGCACGATACTTATTACCACCGTATCTAAACATATGCTTTAAAACATACGTGTGTGTGTGTGTGTTGTCTATAGGCTGTGCTATGAGTGGTCTGATTGCAGACTCACGCACTATGGTGGATCGTGCGCGTGTGGATGCTCAGAATCACTGGTTCGTCTACAACGAGCCCATGTCTGTGGAGAGTGTCACTCAGTCTGTGTCCAACCTCGCCATGATGTTCGGAGAGGATGATGACGAGAAGCCTATGGTAAGGGGATACCAAATATACGATAATGCACGTGGTATAACTCAATAAAATTAATTGGGTACTGTTATTATATATGTGATGAGTATTGTATGGTTTCCAATATATGAATGCACACTTTTTTTGTCTCTCCCAACATTGATTAGAGTTAAGTTAATATTGTCCTCCCACTTCTCTGTGCTAATTGTTCTGTTTACATAACTCAATTCATAGGAGTTTTCAAACACGATCAGTGCTCATCGTCTTGTAGTTACATACATACCTAATACACTCAGTAGATGTGCAGAGTGTGTTAGATGGTGTTGTTGCCATTTAGTGTACGTAGTTAAGAGTGTTGCTATACTATGGGTTTACTTGTTTAATATAGTCACTTTGTTCGCTCAATTTCGTGAACTTTTTTCACAGAGTCGACCATTTGGGACAGCCTTGCTGATTGGTGGAGTGGATGACAAAGGGCCACAACTGTAAGTGGTTTATGTTTAGTATGACCCTTTACCATATACCTAAATTGATTCTTAATTTTCCTATACATACGTACATACATACATACATACATATGTACGTACATACACACATACATACATATATACATACATACATACATACGTACGTGCATACACACATACATACATACATACATATATACATACATATATGCATATATACATACATGTGTACATACATACATACATACGTACATGCATACACACATACATATATACATACATACATATATACATACATACATACATACATAGATGATGTGTTTTTGGGTGAAGATGTGTTGGGTATTTGGGCAATTCCATGAAATGTGAAACCAATAGGGAGAAAATTAAACATTACAGCAATTTGTTGATATTGGTATCACTAGAAAGCTGAAATCCTATATTATAAGAATCTACAATAACTTTTTGTTAGGAGTACCTGGTGTGAAGTAATGGCCATGAATATATGACAATACCGAATATGCGTTTTGTCGTTAATTAGTAAATAAGAATTATTTTGTTTATATAAAATAAATACAATCTGCTTATTATATATTAATTGGGTTGCTGGACCAGTTTTTAGCCAATTAACATCACTAGGGCAAAAAAAGAATTGTTGCTCGAATATTTGTGGTTTCTGAAGGGGTTCATTTGTGATATTCAGGACAATATACTTCCGTCACATTTTAGAGGTATATGTTTTAGTACCGACAAAGAATCTACTTGTACATTCTTGTTATCTCAGATTATAAATTAGTATGGGCACTATTATTAATACCAAGTTTGAATTCAGCAGGTTCAGGTTAGGTGGCACCATAAAATGACGTGACGGAAGTATATCTTATCCATACTTCCGTCACATACTTCCGTCACAGTGACCAAGTAACCAAGTATTATGGTAACAACACACTGTGACTTGGATTTATTGAGTCAGCCAGGTCAGAGTGATAGAATGATGCAAGCTAGGAAAGAGCTGATGCAATTGTGGTTGCTATTTAAGATAATATTTCATTTGCTGGTTCTAGTTTAGAGAGCTTGTCAGTTTGTGAAAATGAGTGAGAATATTAAAGAGAAGGCCAGGATAAGGCAGGCTAAGAGAAGGGAAAATCTTAAGAAAAACAAAGAAATGTACCAAAATTATCTTGAAAAAGATCGTGAACGAAAAGCTACCTGGAAGAGTTCTCTTAGCTCAGCAGAGCTAGAAGAGCACAAATTGAAAGAAAGAATACGGCAAAGGGATCGCCGCACCAAAGCAGCAGCACCTAACAGTGGGCCTTCAACTTCACCAGGGTCAACAACATACAGGACTTCTCAAGCTCTTGGCAAGGCTCTTAAACGAGTCCAATCATCACTGCCTGCATCACCAAGTAAGCGAATATGTGTAGTCCAGTCACTAGCAAGGAAGGTGGGGCTTACTATTCAGAGTTCTCCTAGCTCAAGCGCTAGTGGCAATCGTTGTGCTTTAGATCACAAAACCAAGGATCTTGTGCATTCTTTTTACCATAATAATGACATAAGTTGGCAGGCTCCTGGGCGTAAAGATAGAATAATTATTCGGGAGGTAAATGAACTTGGAGTAAAGACAAAGCGAACTGAGCAAGTTCGATATCTGCTAATGTCCCTTAAGGAAGCTTATAACAAGTTCAAGGAAATTAGTATTGACATTAAAATTGGGCTCAGCAAGTTTTGTGAATTACGTCCCCAGTGTGTGAAGTTATTTGATCATATTCCCCATCAAGTATGTGTTTGCCCTTATCATGAAAACATCCGTTTACTACTAATCGTACTTAAGGGACACACACTGCTTTCAACTGAATTTCATTCTTTTATTGATCAAGTAACGTGTAATTCTGAAGAAAAAAAATGTATGAAATCTGAATGTGCTACATGCCAAAATGAAATTGATCGTTATGCCCCAAGTAATCCTGAAGTAGCTGTGAGGTACTACCAATGGCAAAATAATGATAAAATTGATAAGGTGGAAATTATTGGCACAGTTGGTGACGCATTTTTAGAGTTGAAGAGACTCTTAAATAATTTTTTGTTACACACTTATGTAAAGCGTAAACAGTCTAAATATATGAAGGATCTAATTAGTGGAGTAAATAGGAAGAATGTGCTTCTACAAGTTGATTTTTCCGAAAATGCATCTATTGAAAGTCAGAATGAAGTACAGTCTGCACACTGGTCTCATGGATCTGCTACTTTATTTACTGCTCATGCTTGGATTTCTGATGGTGTGACTGAGAGTATGGTATTCATATCAGATGACAACAGTCATACAAAATATAGTGTGTATGTCTTCATACAGCATATTATTAACCACCTGAAAGAAAAATACCCTGGCATTGAGCAACTAGATGTTTTTACTGATGGTGCCAGTTCTCAGTTTAAACAGCGGTTTCTATTTTCTAATCTTTATGCCTGGGAACAGGAGCATGGATTTAAGATCAAATGGCATTTTTTTGCTACATCACATGGCAAAGGTGTGGTGGATGGTCTTGGGGGTACAGTTAAAAGAGCAGTCTGGAGGCATATTAGGAGTGGGAAAGCTCATGTGAGTAACCCAGAGGAATATGCTGTAGTGGCCAGGGAACGCAATCCCAATATCTATATTGAATATGTTTCCCAGTCAAGTATAGAGGAGATGTATTCATTTTTGGATGCTAAATGGAATGACGTGAAGGCTGTACCTCAGACACATAAAATGCACTGTTACTATCCCATATCATCTAACCAGCTCATGGTTGCTGAAATTTCTGATGCAACTGAGTTTAAGGTAGTCTCCATTTACAAGTCTAGAACCGCCACTAAGGAACACTCTTCAGGTTCTGATCCAGCGTCTGACTCCAGACAATCAGATTCAGAGATACCGCATATTGCAACTTTGAGCATTACGATCGGTCAATGGGTGATAGTGGACTATGATGAGGCCAAATATCCTGGTGAAGTAATTAGTGTTGATGAAGACTTCCAGTATGAAGTAAATGTAATGCATCCAAGTGGCAACCACTGGAAATGGCCCAAGACTGAAGACAAAATATTTTATTCATTAGAAAATATCGTGAAATTAATCAGCCCACCAAAAGCTGCTGGACATCGTGGACAATTCATTTTTGAAGAACAAATATAGTAATATAGCCATAATTACCATTATAATGCCTCAGAATTTTTTTTTTTTCAGACACATACTTCCGTCACAGATTTTTTGTACTTCCGTCACATTCTATATCCTCACAAAAAAAATATTAAAAACCAAATTGGGGTTATACACTTAAATTAGCATGCATTAAGACACTTAATCATTAAATTAAGGCTAAAATAGTACTAATCCGTGCACACAATTCACAGAGTTTGAGCAATGTACGTAACCGATTACAAAATCAGTAATTCTCTGAATACTTCCGTCACACCCACTTATAAGAGGTATAACTCCAATACCATTCACAGTATACTACTAGTAGTTGTATATGTAGTACATGAGGTTATACTCTAGTAGTGACATAAAATAAAATTTTCTTTTTTTGAACCATGTTGCATTGGCAAGTGTTTTAAGTGTCCAAACTGTACTTCCGTCACAATGGAATTGCCCATTTAATAAAACTGTTTACTGTTTATAGATTTTTTATAAGATGTTCCCAAGTTTGTGCTTTAAATGTTCTGGAGTTAATCACTTAATTTATAATTATTGCTGTGTTTGGGTCAGCATGATGTATAAATATGACTACAATGATTGTGATTATAATAACAGTCCTGTTGTTGTGCTACATTTTGGGAATTACAGATATTTGTTGATATTAAAATGAACGTAATGATAGCAGCAATATACTTTACTGTGCTACTGCGGGGATTATCTTTTGGAGGAAAGATTTTCTTATTTGGTGTTCTTGTACCTTGCAGTTTGGCATAACATATGGTATTGAATATGGGTGCAAACTGTAGCCAATGAACACACATGGCTGAAATTAATGCACACATGCTATTACCCATTCCATAATTTTATACATTATGTGAGCCCATGATGTTTCTTGATACAGGCATATTGACTAGGGTAGCCTAACATGTATCTACCGACGTTTAGAACAGAGCAAACGGGAAAGTATTTGATGCGGCATGGAGACAAATCTTGTACATACGGTACCTAGGAATGTGAGATGCTTTTTTTTTTTAATCTCTTTATAAAATAGGTAAATAGAACTTCCAACTGGTCAGTTAGAATACAAGTATGAATAGATTGATACCGTATTCCCTTTTGTTGCAGCTGGGAAAATTCAACCACTTTTTAGTCGGTGGCTAATACACATTGAACTTTTTTTTTTTTCCAGCTGTTCATTATGCAGTAGGCACTAAGAATAGTTGTAAATTCCGTTCTCTAGAATGGCCGTCACACGATAAAAAAAAAATGGCATGCCGTTTGGTAAAAAAAAAAGGCTGTTCCATTCAACCGCGTTACTATTTTAATCTTTCTCGTTCACCGCATGCCTTGCTCTAAGAAATATATAAAAAATCGTTTATCAAAAAAAAAAGTTCCGATTTTTTGTTTACAGGCTCCTGAGACTGAGTTACCACTTGTCAGGATCAGGATATTATCAGCTTCCTCCCTCATGTATGTATTTGCATGCTGTGTGGGATGTGTTAGTGAAGCTGTTACAGTTTTTAGCTCATAATAATTTCATGATAATTACTCTCAATATGTGTGAACAAAATTTTCCGTTTTCCTTTTTCCTTTGCATATAAGAGAGAGAGGGTGGTGCACTGGCCTGAGCTCTAAATAGAATGCATCTTGTGTTTATTATTTACCAAGATTTACGGTCAATCTCGAGTCCTTACGAGGCTGGTTTTGGCAGTTACTCAAACCCTTTCATACACACATAATGTACAGTATGTATGATCAACTCACCTATGTACCAAGAGTAAATGATAATAATATTATGACTTTTTGCTGAACCTCCTGTGTTAGCAAGCTATTGAAATATGAATAGGAACTAAATCCAGTGTTTTTCTGTTTCAGTTGGCATTTGGATCCATCTGGGACGTACACTCTGTACCAGGCTAAGGCCATAGGCTCTGGATCTGAAGGTGCTCAGTCATCTCTACAAGAAGTGTATCACAAGGTGTGTGTGTGTGTGTGTGTGTGTGGTGGCTGTGTGGTGGCTGTGTGGTGTAGTGGTTGTGTCCTTGGCTCAGGGCCTGAGGTCCCCGAGTTCAAGCTTAACTCAGGCAAATTTTCCATCTGATTTTCCACCTGCCTCCCACCAGTCCACCCAGCTGTGATTGGGGACCTGGCATTTGCTGGGGTGCAAATTCAAGGCCTTTTCTCATGAAACAGCAATGGTCCAGGGTGGACTTTGGGTGCCCACACCACTTGCTGTGAGGAAAGGCCTGTTCTCCTGCGAGTTCCTAGCCCGGCTCCAGGAGCTTTGCTTGCACGGCTCACAGTGCCTGCTTAGTGCGCAGACATCCTGGCTCTGCCAGGTGCACATAACCGCTAGCGGTTGCAAGAGAATTAGCACACAAAAAAAAGATTGTATGTGTGCGTGGTTGGGTGTGTGTTTGTGCAGTGTAAATTTGTGGGTAGATGAATTATATACTGTAATTACGTTTACATTTCTCCAGTACACTTATGTATATTACACATGATGATACCGTGCCAGTTCAAGCTCTGTAAAACTGATATGTTGAGGTCCAACCATTACTTGGAAGAATTTGTCACATGAAGTGTAAACATACTGTAGGCACCATAAAAAGTTCCAAAAGCCGTACTACTGGTGACATGCTTCAGCACAAATAGTGAGCGAGCTGGTCTGACTGAAATTTAAACTGGAATACCAACTTCTAATAATAATATTTATTTGTTAGTTCAATTTTTAAAATTCATTTGTGCTATTGTTTAGCAACTTTTTACAAACTTGTTCACGAGACTTACATTTATTCACTTTGTGACTTGACTATTGGACAAAGGATGGTCAAGGGGTAAGAAATTGAATTTCCATGGATGGTGTGGGTAAGGATCGCTAAACCAATGGGTTCTTTTTAAGCTGGTCACCTTTCCAAAGTACGCTTTCATTGTACCAGAACTATACTAAATGAGGCATTCCATTGTTTTCTCTTAGTGTCTTGACTATTTGACTATAGATTCTCAAGTAAGAACAGTTCTGTTACGAAAGGCTAAACAGTGAATCAACCAAGTAACTTACCACCGCCACTAAAGACTTACTGCAAATGCTTTTCCTCTTCCATATCCGTAGGCATAGGGCCTTTGCAGTTGTTTGTTCCTGGAATTTTATTTTTGAAGTCTTTTTTCCTCCTGAATTTCTTGCGCCCACACTAATAGTAATATTTTAAAGGAACTTTTTAATGACACCTGCTGTACTGTGTCCATACCATTCCTTCTTTTTTTTTCTTTTTTTCTTTTTTTTTTTTTTTTTTTTTTACGCATTAGGGATTGGTGGGGAGTATCATCTGAATTGTATTGAGTTACATGGTAGTTTAATAATTCTATGTACCGGTGGTCATTTGTTATAAGGGAGTAGAGCTGTGTGGCAAACAAGTTATACATGTGTACTACAAGGATGTGTCAGTTGATCTGGTCATTTGTACCCATTAAAAGTATTGTAAAATTGAACAGTATTGATAGCATCAGCTACTATACTGACTTAATTTAGCTTTTGCTACAATTAGTTTTGTTGTCTACAACTATACTTTTCACTGCTTAGTTTTTTTTTTGTTTTTTTTTAACCGGAAGTTTGTGGTCTTTACTAATTTTAACTAGCAGCAGTTGCGGTCATACATGTTAATTACCCAATTTTTATTACTTAAAATGTGTGTGGGTGTAGAGTATGACGATTGAGGAAGTTGAAGAGAAGTTGCTGGTAATTCTGAAGCAGGTCATGGAAGAGAAGCTCACTGCTCTCAATGTAGAGGTAATATTTATATATAGTACTGGGAGATGAAGTGGCTAGAGTGGTGGAAGGAATTGAGGAGGTTCAACAATTATCAAGAACATTATTAGTGCATAAAATGTCCTTTCATGTGTAGAGACTATAGGTTGAATGAAGCCTATGTATATATATACATAGTATGTCCAGCATAGTAGAGACTTGTGTTGTTGTTTTTTCAATATTTCTTTTAGTTTCAGGTGCAGTTGTATGAAAGCTAGAAATCTATAGTTTCATAAACATGTTTATCAATGTACACAAAAACACACTCAGTTATAGAGATATATAGTTTTATGGTTATGGTGTGCTGCAACTACTACTATAAATAGTGAATTTTTTTTATCTTTTAGCCAGGAAAAAACAACAACACCACTCATGCCTTATAGATTAAATTTATGCTATATAAAGTTTCGAGGTACCTAACTGGGTGGTTCAAGAAGGTTGTATGGAGTTTCATTTTCTATTTTAACCCTTTCATTCCCAATCCCGCTTTGAAGCGGGTGAAGACCGGTTGGCTTCTCCGAATTTTTAAAAATAGTTACTTTATAGCTAGAACCTTCAGATTGCATACACAGGTGACCAATGCATTGGAGAAGCATCTAAAATAGCTTTCAGCCAGGACTGCTTCGACAGTACCTCACAGCAGTTGCGTGTATTTCTTCCTCGGCAAAAAAAACAACATCGGTTCTCCGTCGAATTTAAAAAAAAGTTACCTTCTTCACAGCAGCTTCATTTATGGATCCAGTCATCTCCAGAGCTTTGTAGAAGCAGCGAAAAATTGCTTGAGCCCAGTAGCCTTCCATAACACATTGAAACAACCGCTTCTTTGCCGACCAAGACTTTGCGGTTGAACTTACTGTCTTCTCCTTTTTTTATAAAATCGCCCGTTCAACTGGGAGCCTCCCCATTACGTACAGTCTTAGGTAATGCTTATTAAATCATAGGAAAAAAGTGAGCGTGTCGTGTGATCCAGGTAACTATGCAAAAAAAATTTTTTTTTTCGAAGTCGGTTTGGAAAGATGGCGTCTACCAGTTACAGTGCTGTGGAAGTTTTAGACTTGCTTGATACTACCTCCAAGTTATATATGAACAGCCAAAGTGCGCAAATTTTAATAAACTTACAGTGCTCATTGAAATTTAATTAAACAGGAGCTCATTTTAGAATTATAATAACCTGCCCAAACCCCAAATTAACAACAACAACAACCACCAAAAAATAAATTGGTAAAAATCATCATCATCACATAGGTTATGGTAATGCCTGGGTAGAGAGTTTCGGATAAGGGAGGATTGAGCGTATTTTGAGAGTGCATTTTGAACCTTGAGTTGACATTGTGGCAATTTTTTTCCCTCCTTTTGTTATAATTACAGATGGCTGCTGTGAGGGTAGGAGGCAAGTATGAGGTGTACCCTAGTGAGAAACTGGAGGCCATTCTGGCCAGAATCAAGAGTTGACAATATTGATGATACTAGAGAAACTCTAGCTGCACAACAACAATCATACACTTTGTTTGATACACTTGTGTGTATTTTATTCTGCATGTAATTATAATCTATTTCTAAAGTTACTTCTTTCCAGTGAATTTAGGTACTTAACTGATCACCCCAAACCCCATTTTCATGATAGTTTGAGAAGAAAATTGCGGCAGGATGAATACCATTTTTTTCCTTCAAATTATCAGTAACCTTATGAAATAGCTATATCCAGCTACTGATGCTTTTATTAGCAGTTGTTATTGTTTATTGTTGTTGGTTTTTTTATTTTTATTTATTTTTCATTAGTTTTGTGGGGAATCCTCAAAGATGGGGTCAGTGTGTATGTTGTTCTAAGCAAACAAAAGAGAAAATATAGTTACTTTTATTAACATTCCCTATGCAATAACTACAAGATAAAAGTTAGCTGCAGTTTTGGAGCTTTGGAGTGTATTTAGTATTACTGTGCATTTCGTAGATCTCATTCCATGTTCTTCTATTAGTATGTGCTGAAGTGAAATTAAGGTGAACTTTCTTGTACTCCATTGAATATTTAAGGATCAATGCATACTTGAAAGTATGGTTATTTAGTAATGCTTGTAAACATGCATAAAGTATTCTCATGAAAAGACATTTTATGATTATGTAATGCTACAAAATTACTCTGTGTAGCTATTAGCTATACATGTCTTACTCACTTCAGGATTGTTTTCCAAGTGATGCAGTATTAAAATGACAAATATACAATAGTTCTGCAGCGTTTTATCTTAGACATACGAATACAATTTTAAAAGCAAAAGTCAATAATACAGAATTAACTACTGTAATCATTTTAAAGTGTAATTGTTTCATAGGCTATGTTTTTCTTGCAATCAATAACTTTAATTTTCTCCTTCACTTCTTCATACACTGGAATGTTTTCCTGCTCTTCAGAATTTGTGGCATGGATTTGTATATTAGTTTCATTTGAAGTGCTAGTCTTTTTCATTAACCTATTATTCTGACAACGAATTCCTATCAGAAAGCCGATTAGTGAAGTTACAATTCCAGTTAACACACTGGATATTAGGACACTTCCTATGATATATTCAATAAGCAAGGAATCTCCACATGATGGACATAATAAATCATTCCTTGTTGATGAAGTTATCTACAATAATTATGTAGTAAACTATTTTATAAGATATTGTAGTGTATAGTAGTTTCATTCTGTATTGTCATTGAAATTATAATTAGAATATAAAGGAGATCACTAGTGCAATTAAAATTTTAAACAATTTCTGTAATTGTGGTATCGATTAGTTATAACTACTAAACTTTCAATTACCTATTAGCTAACTTATAATTAATTTTTGATTCAAGGCTATAAGCATTGAATACTAGCTACAGTAAATTTTGTTTCTGTAGCTAGCTATACAAGTTAATAATGTTTTTATTATAATAATTGCAAAAAATGCTGATTAAATTAATTACATTTTGATATCTAGTACCAAATAATACTTAATTTCGTATTACTATGTAGCAGCAACATTCAAGTAAGAAAATTAAAGTTTAATGCCCATTTGAAAAATAGCTAATAGCTTGCCAATTCAATAACGAGCTAATTTATTATTAAAATACTTACTATTTCATCTTCCATTGTACCTGTGTTCAAATCTGTTGAAGAGTCTAGATTGGTCAAAAATACACGTATAATTAATAGTTAGGTACATATTTTGAGGTAATTTTGAGGCTTAGGGGGGAGGGGTCTCAGGCATGGAAGCTTCATGAAACTCTAATTGCTCAATAAGATAAATTACGACATAGTAGCTAACGCATCAATAATTTTGTTAAATAGCTAATATTGGCATAATAGGATGCTAAATAGGAGAAATCTTACTTGATGTACAATATGCCATTAGCTAGCTACATTACAATAAATGTAAAATGTTTCGTTTGATTACACGTTATGTATTATTTGGGAATGCAATTGAACAATGTTTATTACACTTTGTTTTATAGGTCATTTCCTGTTTTAATTCCCTATACATACATGTAGCCTTTTTTGTCATTTGTTTTGTAAGCATAGCCTTCCTTTATTCTTTTGTTAAGTAAAGAGGTCTTGTGCTACCTTTCTTTATAAGTATTGTATCATATCAGTTATTTTGTTCCTGCTAGGTTGAGATTCAGATCGTTTATTACTCTATTGCTGTTATATCTGTCAAATTGCTAGTTTAATCACTGTGCACATGCTATTGTACATAGCTCTACAGTGTGTACTAGCTGCAATTATCCTTTTAGTTGCCAATGGTAAAATGAAGCACCAAGGGTATGAACCCTCAGCATTAACTACATATACACTAGTTTGCTATTATTAATATCCAAAGATAATTTATTTGGAGTAGTATCAATATGAACATGCCAATATGTAGCTCATGCAAGTCGATAAAAACTTAACAAAACTATATACACTGTGGGCAGCAAATAAATTATTACTCACATTTTGATACTTGTTTCAATCTTCAAGATTAGCTTTTTGTTGTGTGACAGAATGAATGACTGACAGACTATATGAGAACTCTCTCGTGCATGCACTCTGGGAGTTAATAATAATACTGACATTACCCCTTAAGCAGGTGAACTGTGAAACATGGGCTTGTTTCCTGGATCTAAAGACTTGTTGAAGTAGGATCAGATAATTTATAGAAATACGAATGTCAGATTCTAGCAAACAGCAAGTATTTCATTGGGTATAGGTATAGTTGCTAGTCATAGCCACTTACTGCATTTAGTTACCAAGAACACTTTTGAGGAAATTGCAGATGTATTGTATTATTATCTAGCTGTCTGAGTAGCACTTGCTAGAGAGAAATTAATTTTTGTCAGCAATGAATCATGACGACCACAATACAAAAGATTATATCACACACAGAAAAAATCACGTGATCATATAGGGTAGATCACAAAAATGATGTCATAAGTGGTAATAACACGAGCATGTCCATATTCTCCAACACTAGCTACATTTGGGAATGAGAAAGTGTGTTTAAAAGGCTGGTAGTTAGCTATTATACCAACACATAGCCATCTGTCGTAGCATAAAACAATCCTGTGTAGAAATTATGTATATAAAATAGCGAGTTTTGTTTCATATTCAAATGCAGAGAGTATGTGGCATTTCACCTAAGAGAGGTTGCACTAATAACAATGAACTTCTTCTATCCAATGTTTTTACCTCCTCAATAAGTTATATGCTTTAAAATGCTTTAATTTATAAAACTAGCTACACTGTTCAAATAAATTATAAAGGCATATTTTTACTATGTTTCTTCTCACCTAACATTATCATTTCAACAAACTAATTACTAAGGGTGCTTTGTGAGATTCTCATTTATTCTAAGATGTAATTATCATTCAATTATTTCATGAGACTTACTAGAGCTTGGATAAATGACATGAGGAAAAGTTGATACTGAAGCATCAGGAAAACTTGATTTCATAGTACTTTGAGCAAGTGTAGCAATAGTATACATTATCCTTTTCTGTTCTACAATTAACAGTTTTAATTAAATTCAAGCAAATAGCTATGACAATTATAAAAGTTTTTGCATGAGATTAAACTCACAAATAAAATTCTAATAGAGAACTGTTAGAGTTGACACATTCAAATATTCAACATGATTGTGAGTTAGTGCACATTTGGCAAGAATGGTAGAGTGAACTACCTTAATTTCAAACTAAAGTCAACTAATCATAGAGTGTAGCAAATAAATAATTAATTTAGCAATTGGCTAGTCTGTTGAACTTCTTTATACCTCTAACTTTGACATCTAATTACTAAGGGGGCACACGAACTTACCCACTAATAAAATGCCTACATTACTTGTTATGCCACCGACAGAGCATTGATATGTGCTCCCATTATTAGAGAGAGAGACATTCTGAATAGTTAACAAAGTATGATTATTACTGATGTACAATAACTCGTGGTTTGGAGGCAGTCTTCTGATACTGTAGGAGAGCTTGTTTATGACCCAGTATAGAGACTGTCGAGGACCAATACAGGAAAAACTTTGTACTCCTCTGCATACAATACTTCAGGCTCAAGTCTTGGTTGACCTAGGAATAATTAACAGATATATAAATATACATGTATATTATATAAAATTTATATAATATATATATTATATATATAGTACTTATTACATGAGTCCGAGTGTGAGCAGGCTAATTTATTTTCAGAGCCAAAGGCGAGTGAAAATAATAACCTGAGAGTGAAATATTTAGCCATATCACTCTGCAGGGAGTGTAATAAGTGGTTTATTCCACACTAGATATCTTCATTTTTTTTATTATTATTTTTTTAATGGTAACTTAGGTATAAAGTTGGCGAAAACTCACTAGGGACTCCCCATAACCCCAGCTCATATTATAGCAGCTGCTCTAACCTGGCTGGGTAGGCTCCACTAGAGTAAAGGTACATAGCTGTAAAAACCCAGAAAACTTGTACACCAGGCCCAGTTGCTATAACTATACTCTGGTAATGAGCTTGCACAGTACAGCCATGAGATAACACTTTGTGGTATCATGAGATCTCACGTCAAGTACCTAAAAATATCATTGTGAAGATATCTAGCATGGAATAAATATTATAGCTATATAATTAATTTTAGGTGTAATAATCAGATTATTTCACTCTGTATTACCAAGCTCATTATCATAATATAGCTTTATAACAGTCTCCACTTATCCTGGTATTTAAGGAGTAGCCTACCCAACCAGATTAGAGCAACAGCTAAAATATCAGATTGTGGTTGATTAGAGCAGCAGCTAAAATATCAGATTGTGGTGTGGGAGCCCCTACAACCAACTTTAGCCTGAGCTAGTACTTACTACAGCAGTGAAGATACCTAGCTAGAATAAACCACTTGTTACACTCTGTATGAGTAATATGGCAAGATATTTCAGCCTCTGGCTCTTGAAAATAAATTAAACTGCTCATGAAATTTGCCATATTTCACTCTGACTCATGTAATAAGTATTATAATATCAATTTTCTATATTTAAAGTATTATTGGACATCAATGCACTTGTCTAAATTATTTGGTGAGCTAGTGAACTAAGTGTGATGCTCGTTAGTTGGTGGTTTAGTGGAACAAACAGAGACAAGAAAGGAGCAAATGGAGTAATCTGAGCAAGAATAGAAATAGACATTAGGGCATAGTAATATAGGGTACTCTAAATTTTGTATAATCCACAAAATGTTCACTATAGGCCAAAACTGAACTTACCTGCATGTCCCACACTTTGGAAATATAGCTATCCTACACCTATCCTACACAGGATAGGCATAGGATAGATAAATTCCATGCAGTGTGGGACATGCAGAGTTCAGTTTTTTTTTCTAGAGTTGGTTATTAACAGAAGTGAAGTGAATGAGATACTGTTCAACTAAATAGTATTGTGTATATTATATTATTCCACCCTAGATATCTTCACAGTGATATCTTTAGATACAATAACTCAAGATATTTCATATTTCAAGGAAGTTATTTTATTGCACCAGCTCATTACCCTTAGTTATAGCAACTGGCCAAAGAATAGGGGGGTTAAAGCAGCTGCTAAATTATCAGCTGGAGGTATGGGTAGCCCCTACAACCAACTTTACTCTGTGAGGTACCCATCCTAGTATTAACTACAGCAGTGAAGATATCTAGGGTAGAATCCACCACTTATTATAGTATGGATATTTCACTCCCAGGCTTTATTTTCACTTGGCCTTTGGCTTGTGAAATTAAATTAGCCTGCATTGAAATAATATTTTGACATATCACACTCATGTAATACGTATTATATTGCTACAAGATATAATATAATTTAAGTTGCAAAATATATGCTATCTTATTTTTTGCTTCAAGGATTATCAATTCTACCTAGCTAATTGGATTAAAAGCCAGAGTCATCATTTAATTGTTTAGCTAATCTAAAATTTTTCGGTCTTTATCATAAAGGAAATTTGCAAATATGAAACTAGCTAGTTCGTTACAGAAAAATGTTATGATCTCATTAAGTTCAACATACTTGTGGGCTGACTATGCAATCACTTATAGGTGGTAGCAATCTGAAAAGTAACTCAGCATGACATCAGTAGAATTGTATTTATTTATAAAACAACTACTACAACACACATTTAGTACCAGTTTATAACTATTTTTACAGATTGCAAATTTATCACACTTTATATGGTATACTTATTACATGAGTCAGAGTGTGATATGGCGAAATATTTCATGAGCAGGCTAATAATATTTTCATGGAGCCAGAGGCCAGTGGAGAGTGAAATATCTTGCCATATCACTCTGACAGAGTGTTTATTCTACCCTAGATATCTTCACTACTGTAGTTTGTACTGGGACTTTAACTCTGCAAGGTACAAAGTTGGCTGTAGGTGTTCCCCAAACCCCCAGCTGTTATTTTAACAGCTTCTCTAACCTGGTTTGGTAGTCTACACCAGAGGAATGTAGCTGTAAAAAACCTGGAAATGTGTTGAACTTAGCCAGTTGCTACAACTACAAGGGTAATGAACTTGCTCAATACAGCCTGAAATAACAAAGTGAAAATATCTTGTCTTGAGTTATTTCTAGGGTCACTTACCTAAAAATAAAAATATTGTGAAGATATCTAGGGTGGAATATACATATATATATATATATATATATATAATCGCTATCTATATATAATAATTATAGCACGAGTCAGGTACACTATGGGAAAATATTTTACGAGCACGCAAAATATTTTCACGAGCCAAAGGCGAGTGAAAATGTGGCGTGAGAGTAAAATATCATTCCCATATTGTACGACGAGTGTGATAAGGATTTATTGCTTCTTTGAAATTTTCTCACCGGTTACAATACAATTTTCATTGATTTTACTCGCTAATAAAAATATCACCGCTGCAATAAATAATTTATTGCAGCTTTGATATTTTTACTTGAAATTTCCGCATCACGCGAGCGTTCTGTATTCTCCCATATTGTACGGTTTATATTGTACGCTACTTGTAGCGCGCGCGTAGCGAGTAAAATCAATGAAAATTGTATTGTAACCGGTTGAGAAAAATTTCAAAGAAGCAATAAATCACTTATCACACTCGTCGTACAATATGGGAATGATATTTTACTCTCACGCCACATTTTCACTCGCCTTTGGCTCGTGAAAATATTTTGCGTGCTCGTAAAATATTTTCCCATATTGTACTCTGACTCGTGCTATAAGTATTATATATATATTATATATATATTTATTGCAGCTTTGATATTTTTACTTGAATATTTCCGCATCACGCGAGCGTTCTGTATTCTCCCATATTGTACGGTTTATATTGTACGCTCCTTGTAGCGCGCGCGTAGCGAGTAAAATCAATGAAAATTGTATTGTAACCGGTTGAGAAAAATTTCAAAGAAGCAATAAATCACTTATCACACTCGTCGTACAATATGGGAATGATATTTTACTCTCACGCCACATTTTCACTCGCCTTTGGCTCGTGAAAATATTTTGCGTGCTCGTAAAATATTTTCCCATATTGTACTCTGACTCGTGCTATAAGTATTATATATAATGTCCTATCATTTACAATAGTAATGCTTAGCTGCTCTACGAATCTTACTTAGGGATAGTTAATGTCTGAGGAAATGTAGTAATACTTCACTTCATTCCAATTTATATTACTATATATGCTCACAACAACATCACACAGCTCCATGAATATAGTGAGTTGTTTTGGCCCTAAGCAATAGTTCTCAACATTATTTTGTTACACAATAATCAGAAATATAATTGCTGTTCCTTATTAGTTACAAACATTTGTCCCATGTTCAGTAATGTCTTTACAACTTTTAATGACTTACACTTGACAGCTGATATTACTCAACTACAATTATGTACTGGACTGCCATAAGCAGTAGCTATCATAATAAGCTAATAATTACCTTTTGCAAATGTAAAAAGCATTAGAATGCAGATAAAAAAGCACATCTCTGAAATACGTCAATGCGGAATTAATCGGTACAACTGCTATGCCTATTAGTGGATTCACAACACTGCTTTTTGATGTTGAAACTGAAGTAATTGTAAATGAATGTAATGTAACATATAGCAATAACTGAAAATCATTTCCTGAAGTGCAGGATGGGGCTAATATCCTGCCTTGCCAATTTGTCCTGAACTGATCACAAAACTACAGGAAATGTGCTGGAAGACTGATTAACCAGTTTCAGGAAAAGAACAAATGACCAAATAGTATAATCAGATGGCAGGAACTTCCAGTCCCCCCCCCCCCCCCCCATATGTATATCATAATCTACAAAGCTGTTGCCAAATAGTAGAGAGACTCACATATGGTGTACTAATGCACTTAAGTCTCCCTCATCTCAAATTAAACATTCCGTTGATTATGTTTAAATACCAACATAGGATAACAGGATAACCAGAAGGAATTTCATGATGCATTTATTATTTTATCAAATGTATCATAATACAATACTTATTGCATATTAGTCAGAGTGTGATATGGAAAAAAAAATTCACAAGCAGGCTGTGGTAGAAACAGAGTTGGAATTTTCTTTGTTTCAGTATGAGAGACTAGTAGTTCGCTGCCACTTGGAGTCTACAGCTTCCCAAGTTTCAAAACAAGAAAACCAGGCTCTATACTTCACCAATCCCAGAGCTAGGCTATCAAACCTAAGAATTAAAGCCCCAGCAAATTAGCTCACTTGTAGTTTAAGCTTAATCGTATGAACAGACAACAAGAATTTTATAGAGAGATAAGTGAATGGGTGGTACAGGAGAAAATATGACAGCATGAACAAGTGCATGAGAATGTTTATTTTGGTGTGTAATTGTTTATTTAACTAATAATGAATAATTGTTCTGGGGGGGGGGGAGGAGGGCACGGTGGAATGCGCAAAGTAAACTTATTATTCAATTCAATATGGTGGGTGTTTCACCACTCAAGATAATTTATTTTCATGAGCCAAAGGCATTGAAAATACAGCCTGAGAGTGAAATATATATTGCTGCATAACCTCTGAGGAGTGTAATAGTGCTTTTTTATATGCTGAAGCAGTTTGTATTAGGGTTAGTAACAAAGTGGTTTAAAGTAGGCTGTAAAACTCTCTAGGTGCTCCTCACAGATAAAACAGACAAGACATTTTATGATTATGTAATGCTACAAAATTACTCTGTGTAGTAGCTATACAGGTATGCTCACTCCAAGATTGTTTTCCAAGAGGTGCAATGTTAAAATACAACACATTGCTATCTGAGTAGACATACGAATACAATTTCAAAAGCAAAAGTCTGTATAAGTCAACAATACAGAGTCATCTACTCAATTATTACTGCAATCATTTTAAAGTGTAATTGTTTCATAGGCTATGTTTTGCTTGCAATCAATATCTTTTATTTTCTCCTTCACTTCTTCATACACTGGAATGTTTTCCAGCTCCTCAGCATTTGTGGCATGGATTTGTGTATTAGTTTCATTTGAAGTGCTAGTCTTTTTCATTAACTTATTCTTCTGACAACGAATTCCTATCAGAAAGCCGATTAGTGAAGTTACAATTCCAGTTAACACACTGGATATTAGGACACTTCCTATGATATTATATCCAATAAGCAAGGAATCTCCACATGATGGACATAATAAATCATTCCTTGTGGAAGAAGTTATCTACAATAATTAAGTATGTAGTAAATTATTTTATAAGATATTGTAGTTGTCTGGGATTCTCCCAGACATCTGTACACTTCTCTACAGCTCCCAGACAACTAAAAGAACTTTATGCAGCTATGAACATTCATTCCATGGCATCCCTTACCCATTCCACGTACTCTATAATTATATTCATATTCCATGTAACCCATTGCACCCCGCATCTTGTTAAGTTCTATATATTGTTGTGTCTTATATTGTAATAATCGTTGTAACTCTATCAATACTGTGATTGCCCCGCACATTTGGTCCTTCGAGCCCTGAGACGACCACCGCCGAGGAGTTGCTGCTTCACTGCGTTCAGCCAGAAGTCCGGTGCTTCAGCTTCTTCAGGCCGCCATTGCTCAGGATTCTTCTCCAACTCGGCCATCTCCATATACAGTCAACTACCAATCCCCGCCAATCGTCACCTCCAAGCGTGACTTCACACCTCGAACTTAGAAGTTTCCGAGCTATCTCTGTTCATGCGTACTCCATTGCCGACCCCGTACCGACCTTCCAGCCATCTCCGTTATCGATTAAATCCAGCCATGACTACAGTCGACGACCATTCCATCGGGTTGGAACGCAAGAGGCGCTCCACCAAGAAGGGTATGGTGACCAGAATCCGTACCCACCTTGTCGGCCACCAAGCCGCCAATCCTGAGACCTACGCAGTTTCCACCATTGAAGATCTCGGCCGAGAACTCAAGCTCCATCTCGAGGAATATCACAATCAGTGTGACATAATTTCCCGCATCATTGATGAGCATCCTGAACTCGCCGCTGATGACGATGCCGTCCAGGAACGTCACCTTGAAGAATTCAGCTCCACTAAGTCTTCCCTCACGGCTTTGTTGGATGCCTGCAGACTGTGGGGACAAGCCCAAACCCTCAGCTTCAACATGGAGGCCGAACTTGTCGACCCCACACCCAACTCTGCAAGCTTCAGGGAAGCAGCAGCCAAGCTGACGAGTCAAGTGGCTCCCATAGTCACTGCAGCCCGGACTTACTTCAAGACTATGCCTGTCCTGAAGGAGACCGTAGACGAGCTCCAGGAGAAAATGAGACAGCTAAGAGCAATCGTCAGAGGCGCTGACACTATAGTCCCCACTCCACCCACTCCCGTTCCAGTCGTCTCCGCTCCAGAACCATCCCACAGCCACTCCACGCTAAAGATCGACGTACAGTCCTTCGATGGCGCTCCAGAACATTGGGAGCAGTTCGAGTCACTTTTCCAGTCCACCATTAGGACGAGGGCCAAAGGATTCTCACCCATGGAGATCCGCGGCCTACTCAGGACTGCTGTCCAGCCAGAGAAAGCTAAAAGAATCCTAGACCACCTCCCATCCACCAGCTTCAGTCTAGATGAGATGCTGGGAGAACTCAAATCCGTCTACGGTGATCCCAGTGTCGTCTGCCCTCTTCTGGTCAAGAAAATCATTTCCTCCACCAAATTAGGGTTTGACCATCATAGTTTGTCTGTCTTCCATGATGACTTTTGTCTCCCATACAGGAGGTTTTGTTCCATTGCAGGTGACAGTCTCTCCGCCTTCCTTGCTGTGCTTGCTGTGGACAGGATGTCAGCCCCCTGCAGAGATGAATGGTTGAGGACGACAGACAGTGACAAGATTCCCTCCATGGAAGAAGTCACCACCTTCGTGAAGAAGTGGATGCTCAAGCTGCCCAGCACTGCCAATCCATCCAATCCAGCTTCCACCTTCACTCCTCCATCAGTTAAGCCCAACAAGCCAGCCTTCCAGAGGCCTGAGCCATCTTCCACTCCTCCCAGGAAGTCTCAGCCGGGATGCCCCGCCTGTGGACAGAATCACGGCATGCTACGTTGTTCTACGTTCGGCTCCATGGACGTGGACCGTCGCAATGACCTGGTCAGAAAACACAAACTATGCATCAACTGTTTTTCTGCCTTACATGGGTATAGACAATGTCCAGTCAGATTCTCTTGCAAGTCTTGTGGAGGTCGTCACCACACGATGTTGCACAGAGATACCACACCCACTACCGCTCCATCTAATACGTCCACTCCAGCCACTCCTACTGCCCTTCCATCTTTCACTGCCGCAGCAACCGCTCCCACCTCCAGGTTCCTCTGACTGCGCTGGTCACTCTCCAGAATGAAGGAAACACCTACCACGCCAGAGCCATTCTTGACACGGGTGCTGCCATCTCCTTCATGTCAGAGGCTGCTGCCTCCGCCCTTCACCTGAAAAGGACCTTCCACCCACTGCAGGTCGCGGGAACCATGGGGGAGGGGCAGTGTAAGTTTGCTGTGTCTACCAAATTGTATTCTACAGACAATCGTTTCCAGTCTGATGTTATCAATTTTACTGTTATCTCTAAGTTGCCTCACCTCCAGACTTTACCCAACTCATTCGAGATCCTAGCCCATCCATCGCTCCGTTCCTACCAGCTAGCCGACCCGGACTTGGGAGGACACGTTGATCTCATCCTAGGTGTCACAGACTCCTTGGCACTATTCACAGGAGAGACCTTCCGAGTCCAGGGCATGGTTGCAGTCCCCACTCAACTTGGCCTGTGTTTGAGTGGTCCGATGCTGACTACTGACCCACCTCCGGCTCTAGTAGCCACAGTCCCTCCCACTGACCTCCAGTCTGACTTGTCCAAATTGTGGGAGCTGGACCAGGTCCCGGAATCACCAGAACACTCTTCCGAGGACCAGAGAGTCATTGAAGAATTCAACCAGACCTATTCCTTCAGTGATGGTAGATTCTCAGTCTCTCTTCCCAAAGTTCCAGACCCTCCAAAGCTTGGTGAATCCCGTCACCAGGCCGTCTCCAGACTATTCCAGAACGAGAAGTCCCTTGCCAAGAAGGGCAAACTCGAATCGTTCCAGGCCGCGTGTCCGAGAGTACGTGGATCTTGGTCACGCCCATCGCATTCCGTTCCAGCAACTTCATCCCGCCACCTCCCACTTCTACCTCCCTGTGCACGGGGTGTTTAAAGATTGCTCGACCACCACCAAGGTACGGGCTGTCTTCGACGCCTCGGCCAGGACTTCATCATCCCACTCCCTCAACGACACCCTCCTTTCCGGACCCAACCTCTACCTGCCCCTCACCGACATCCTCCTCCGGTTCAGGAGGTTTCCCGTCGGAATGTCCGCAGACATTTCGAAAATGTTTAGGGAAATTCTCCTGAACCCGGGGGAAAAGGACCTTCACAGATTCGTGATGCGTGACACCGATGGCAGGATAGTGGATTGCCGAATGGATAGACTGACCTTCGGGGTTAAGTGCTCTCCCTATCTGGCCACTCAGGTCCTTCACACCCTTGCCTCGCTCCATTCCTCCTCCCATCCCTCCGCCTCCTATGCCATCACCCACAACTTCTATGTGGACGACTTCCTGGCAGGTGTTGCCACTGTGGAGGATGCTAGCAGCCTCCAGCAGGAAATTTCGGACCTCCTGTCTAAAGCAGGAATGACCTTGCGGAAGTGGCGCAGCAATTCCACAGCTCTGCTAGATTCCATCCCTGAAGAGCTCCACGATTCCTCATCCTCAATCCATATCCATTCTCCATCCCTCTCCCCAAAGGCCCTCGGAGTCCACTGGGATGTTGCCAATGACTGCCTCCACGTCTCCATTCCTGAGTTGGCTCCTCCCACCAGAGATGTCACCAAGCGGCAGATAGCCTCAGCCACAGCAGGTGTGTTTGATGTGTTGGGGTTATTATCACCTGCCATTCTCCCTGCCAGAGTTCTCTTTCAGGATACATGGAAGAGGTCACTTACTTGGGACGACCCTGTTCCCGAGGACATGACCGAATCCTGGGCTACCTGGGTTGAGGACTTACAGTCTGTGAATGGACATGCCATCCCTCGCAGACTTTCACTTCCATCAGGACCACACTCAGAAGAACTCCACGGGTTCTGTGACGCATCGTCATATGCTTATGGAGTCTCCATATATCTCCGTGCCTCATCTCCTTATGGCTCCATCCATGTGTCACTCGTCACAGCAAAGTCGAGAGTGCTGCCTGTGAAGCCAGTGACCATTCCTAAGGCTGAGCTCCTTGGTGCGCACCTCCTTGCCCGCCTCCTCAGCCATACCTCCTCCGTCATGGACATCCCTCTCGGCCAGATTCACGCCTGGTCAGACAGTGAGATAGTCCTCCACTGGTTGCCAAAGTCGCCTCCTCAACTCGACCGATTTGTGGCAAACCGAGTCCATTCCATTCAGCGACTTCTACCATCCGTGAAGTG